>ERZ772977.55-NODE-55-length-94931-cov-7.616036_pt1 | contig 94931 bp, 71 predicted proteins | sample MGYA00511131_ERZ772977 | MGnify/ENA primary metagenome ERZ772977 (study PRJEB29015, sample SAMEA2737935) | human oral metagenome | biome: human oral; feature: human-associated habitat; material: dental | place: China | collected 2151 ...
GTAAAAAAAAGTAAAGCCGCACCGCACGGCCCGCACAGCCCGAACGGCACTGTGCTCACCACGTCCATGACGAGCGCAGCGCTAACCGCCGATCGGGCGCTCGTCGTCTGTCGTGAACATCGGCTTCTGGCCGTAGGACACCTTCCAGTCCGACACCGTCGTGCTGGCCAGATCGAACTTCCAGAGGTTGCCGCGCAGGTCGCCTGCATAGGCCGCGGTGATGACCTGATTGCCATCGCGCACCAGCGTCACGCCACCCAGACCATTGGGCTGGGCATTGCTGCCCACGCCCGTGTCCAGCCGCGCAAGGACATTGCCCGTCGACAGCTCGATCACCAGCAGCTGGGCCCGTCGGGAGCGGCTCTCGTAGCCGTTGCCCGTCACCACCACCCATCGCCCATCGGCCAGCACGCCCACTTCAGGTTCCTGCAGTACATGACCGATGGCGTCGCCATGGGCCTGCACCGCCTGGTTGGCGTCGCTCAGCTCCCACAACACGGAATCCTTCAGCCCGTTGAAGTCGGTGTTCGTCACATCCATGACGAACATCGCCTTCGGCCCTGCCCCGGTGGTACCCACCACCACATTTCGCCACCTGCCGCCCCAATAGGCATCCCGCTCGATCAGCGGGCCGTCCATCATGAAACGGGCCTTGAAACCGGATCTGGACGATGCCCCCAGCTGCGACAACGATGCGTAAGGCGCAAAGGCGAAAATCTCGCGGCCGCCATCCTTGGCCGGATCGGGATTGGCATTGAAGCCGTGCAGGAAGCCCTCGTTGCTGCCCACGAAAACCATCGTGGGGCCGCAGACCTTCGCAGCCCCCCCCCTGCAGGGCCGTGCTGCAACTGCGCGCCACCTTCTGCGCCACATAGGCGGTGTAGCTCTTTGCGCCCGACGGGGTGCTTCCGAAGGTCGCCGGCAGGTAGCGGTAGCCCCGATCGACAGGCGCGCCAATATAGACCGGCTGCGAGTTGATGATGTGGCCGATGACGGCACTCTGCAGCTGCTCGCGGAATGCCTTGCCGGACTCGGTCCGGTCCCCGCGCAGATACATCACCAGCTTGCTGCCGTCACCCTCCCCTTTTCCGGCGCCGCCAACCAGCGCCTTCTTCGCGTCCTGGCTCATCGTGTCCCAGTAGAACGCCGAGGAGGCCGCCCCCGACCTGGCGCCGGTACCCACGTACATGCGCCGGTCAATGGGTTTGGGCAGATAGTCCAGCACGCTCCACTGGCGCGCGCCCTGGTTGCCGGCAGCATCCACGGCATAAGCCGTCAGGTCACCGGTCCAGTCCTTCGTCTTGAACGACGGCACGAACTTCTGGTTGTTGGCCTGCAGCGCCCGCGAGGCGACTGCCACGCCCGACGTGCTGCCGGTGCGGCTGGAGATGTCTGCCAGGATTCCCGCCATTTCCGTCAGGAAGCCGCTGCTGTTTCGCACGTTGACGTACTTGCCGTGACCATTGATGGCAGCGTGCCAGAGGTCATCGACAGACGACGGACTTTCAGGCTCGACCCGGCTCGGCCACTCCCGCGTGCCGTCCATGATGCCCTTCAACCCGTCCGGATAGGGAATGTTCCCTTCCACGCCGAACCCCAGCGTGTAGGTGGTGACGTTCTGCCAGAACGACGGGTTGCCGTCGTAGGGGTTCACCAGATTGTTCAGGTCCGGACGCAGGTCACGTTTCCAGGCGTCCATCGCGTAGTCAGCCAGCGTGCCCCGGGTAGAACTCATGAAGGGGAGAACGGGCTGGTACTGATACGTGGAATGGATCTTGCCCTGACTGCTGCCCGGCCGGTGATCGACGATCTCCTCGCCCGGCGTGCTGTCGGACTCGGTCGTATAGTGCGATGGGGAATCGTTGTAGAACGTGTACTGACCGTCCGTCATCAGGATGTGATAGGAGCGCCGGCATGCCAGATGCTTTTCACCTGTCGGCTTGCCAGGCGTTGTTGCCCAGGGCCCCGTGTAATCACTACGCTCGAAGTACTTGTTCACCGTCTGCAGGGAGTGCATCAGCGGTGTACCGCCCTTGGCGGTGCGCTGGCTCAGCCAGGTGAAGAAAGCACTCCGGTCTTCGCCTTCGAAACGACGAACCCCACGTTCGACAATGCTGGTGGATGCACCATCGACGACACTTTCGGCGCTCTTGTTGATGCGTCCGTACCCCACCCGGATGTCCTTGCCCAGTGCCGTGGCAAAGGCATTGCCCACGGCGGCAATGGCGACGTGCATCCGTGTGCGGTGATACTGGAACCAGTTCGCAAAGTTCTGGTATTCCTCCTCCTGCGTGCAGGTACGGGTGCTGGCACCAGGACTGGTCACCTTGCAGTCAGTACGCGTGTTGGCCCGCACGAACTGCTGGTGGTCCATGATGGAAACGCGCTGGTAGTTGCTGGCGCTGTCTTTCGACGACTGGAAGTCGTCCAGCGTCCACCTCACCGGCGGCTTGTTGTCGGGGTTCTTGAGCAGATAGTACGTGGCCGGTGCGATCATGGTGACGCTGCGGTCCACCACACTGCACTCCTTCCCTTTCTTGGGCTCAAGCTGCGGCCTGACGCAGGTTCCCCCATACGAGTCTTGCGCCCCAAGCTGATTCACGGACTGGAGTCCCGTGATGTCCATGGTGAGCGCAGCGATCGCCGCCTCCGAATGCCCAAGGTGGTACTTTACCTTCCGGGGGTCTGCATTCGGCATCCGGACCCCCGTTCCGTCCACCCAGGGGTCGTAGCGCACATCCGGGTCATAGTACAGCGTATTGACCTGCGGCGAACGCTTGCGCGCAGCCAGCAGGTCATTGTCACCCGTGCCCAGAAGCCCCTGGATGCGCCAGGGCGTGTACCCGGTCCGGGGTTCGGCCGGATGAAGGGCAAACAGATGGTCATCCAGGTCGGTGTCCGGCAGGAAGTTGAAGGCCATCGACCCCGAATCGTCCAGCGTGAACATCAGGTTCGGCTCAACGACCGGAAGTTCCTTGACGATCAGCGATTCCTGCGAGATGACAGCGTGTGCCTGCGGCGCCAGGGCGCAGGACATCAGCAGCAAGGCAGCACGGACCGCCTGCGAGAGCGCGTCCCTGCTTCCAGCATGTGGCCTGCCGCAGCAGGGATCGGTCATGCGTATCATCGTCGTCCTTTCCCGGAAGCCCCCGCCACGAGCCCAATGCCCCTGGACGGTTCTCCTCGATCAGAACGGCAATATGATTCGACGCATGACCACCGGCAAGGCAGGCGGGATCATCGCCGCCTGCGAATCGACGGATGGTAGGCCGGTGCGGCTGCCCGGCCTCAGTGAGCTGGCGCGGTGGGTTTCTGACCAGGAATCTCGCCAGCGTTGTAGGTGATGTCGGGCACCGACAGCTCGCGCCACCACCAGCGCGTGGGCGCAGGCAGGCCCACGCACACCTGGATGGCATCACCCACGTTCTGCAGGCTGTTGGCCAGAGAATCCTCCGGACACAACTGGGCAGGAAGCGGCTTGCAGTCGGCCAGGCCCCCACAGGGCTTGGCCGGCGGCTGGGTCACGACCACCGAACGCCCCGTCCAGTTCTCCATCTCCCAGCCTGCTACCGGGGAATCGGCACCATCGACCAGCTTGTCGTTGTTGGTATCAATGAGCGACTTGGAGCTCATGCGACCGGATAACGGGTCCAGTGCCAGCGCGAACCCCGGTGTGTCGATCCGGGGCTTGCAGGCCGCCGTGACCTCATCCACCCAGGGGCTCATCGTCTCGAACAGCACCAGACCGGACATCAGCTGCGGGGTCACGATGTTGCGCTGCCCCCCCACCGCGATCATGTCCTTCAGCGTCACGCGCCAGCCCCGGTCCCGCATCCAGTCCAGGTTGCGGTTGGCCGAATCTTCCAGCGGGATCTTCACCAGCGTCTGGCCCGGCATCACCTTCAGCTTGCGGGTAACCACGGTGCCAAGCTTGATGGGAATGCCGTCGTTGCCCTTGCTGGTGCTGCCATCCGCGTTCTTGCGGTCATCGGCCACCCAGGTGCGGTTGCCGTTTCGATCGATGCTCAGCCGCGCGGTATCCCACAGGCCATAGAGTGAATCGAAGGGTCCCCTGTCCTGATCGTAGTTGGCCGGGACCTCATTGTCGCCCACCTCGAAGAGCTTGCCCGTACCCACCAGCACCATCACACCACCCAGCGGATGGGTAACCAGGACAGGCGCTGCGGTGATGGCCCGTCCGTCGTGTGCGGTAAACATCGGCTTCTTGCCATACGACACTTTCCAGTGCGACGGGTGGGAAGCGGCCAGATCGAACTTCCACACGTTGCCCCGAAGGTCACCGGCAAAGGCGCCCGTGATGACCTGGTTGCCATCACGCACCAGAGCCACGCCCCCCAGGCCGTTGGGCTCACTGTCGCTGCCCACGCCCGTATCCAGTCGTGCAATCACCTGCCCGGTCTGCAGTTCCACCACCAGCAGCTGGGCCCGCTTCGAGCGGCTCTCGTAACCGTTACCGATCACCACCACCCAGCGGCCATCGGCCAGAACGCCCACCTCGGGCTCCTGCAACACATGGCCGATGGCATCCGCATTGGCCTTGACCGACTGATTGGCGTCACTCAGCTCCCACATCACGGCCTGGTCCAGGCCATGGAAGTCGGTCTGGGTCACGTCCAGCGCGAATACGGCCTTGGGCCCTGCCCCGGTCGAGGCCACCACCACGTTGTGCCAGCGGTTGCCCCAGAAGGCATCCCGCTCGATCAGCGGGCCGTCCATCATGAAGCGTGCCTGGAAGTCTGGCTTCGAGGAGCGCCCCAGCTCGGAAAGTGATGCAAAGGGGGCAAAGGCAAAGATCTCGCGACCGCCATTCTTGGCCGGATCAGGATGGGCATTGAAGCCGTGCAGGAAGCCTTCGTTGCTGCCCACGAACACCATGGCAGGGCCGCAGACCTTGGCAGCGCCGCTCCGAATTTCCGTGCTGCAGGTGCGCGCCGCCTTCTGCGCCACGTAGTCCCGATAGCTGTCGGCGCCCGACCTTGCACTGCCAAAGGTAGCCGGCAGGTAGCGGTAACCGCGATCAATGGCCGAACCGATGTAGGCCGGCTGCGAATTGACGATATGGCCGATGACGGCACTCTGCAACTGGGTACGGAACTTCTTCCCCGATTCGGAACGGTCTCCACGCAGATACAGCACCAGCGGACTGCCATCCTCGTCCGTCTTGCCGGCTCCCTGGATCAGCTCACGCTTGGCCTTTTCGGTCATGGCCCGCTCAGGCGTGTCTTCGGCACCCTCCCAGTAAAAGGGTGAAGCAGCCGGCCTGCCGACGTTTCCGGTCCCCACGTACATGGTCCGGTCGATGGGCTTGGGCAGACGCTCCAGAACGCTCCATTGCAGCGCTCCCTGCCGACCATGGGCATCCACCGCATAGGCCTTCAGGTCCCCCGTCCAGTCCTTGGTCTTGTACGAGGGCACGAATTTCTGGTTGTTGGCCTGCAACGCACGTGAGGCCACAGCCACCCCGGCCGAGGTCCCGGTACGGCTGGCGATCTCGGCCAGGATGCCGGCCATCTCGCTCATGAAGCCGGCGCTGTTGCGCACGTTGACGTACTTGCCATGGCCGTTGACAGCCGCATGCCACAGATCATCAATGGCGGTAGGCGTGCCTGGCTTCACCTCGCCGGGCCATGAAAGCGATCTGTTGATGATCTTCTGCAGGGAGTCCGGATACGGCAATGTGCCCTCCACGCCGAAGCCCAGCGTGTAGGTGGTCACGTTCTGCCAGAACGAAGGGTTACCCTCGTAGGTGGGGACCTCGTTGTTCAGATCCGGACGCAGATCGTTCTTCCAGCCATCCATGGCGTAGTCGGCCAGCGATCCATAGGCCTCCCCCTTGTACGGAGCCTGGGGACGATACTGATAGCTGCCGCGCGCCGGTCCGCCCTTTTCCGGTGCACGATCATCCTTGATCGGCTCACCGTCCACGTTGTCGGACTCGAGTGGGAAGTCCTTCTGAAGCATCCCTCGGGTTCTTTCGGGATGTTCCTTATCCTCCTTGGGAAAGGTGTACTGTCCGTCCGTCATCAGGATGTGATAGGAACGACGGCACGCCAGGTGATTGAGACGCTGATTCAGCTTCCCGCCCATCCGGCCCGGCTCCGCTGCCCAGGGGCCCATGGCGTCGGCACGCCGGAAGTAGTTGTTGACGGTATTCGTTGCCCGCATCAGGGGCGTTCCACCGTCGGCCGTTCGCGTATTGAGCCAGTTGAAGAAGTCCGAACGATCGGTCTCGCCTGCATTCAATGTGGTGGCTGCGGCATTCTTGTTGACGAAGCGCCGTACCCCACGCTCGACCACGATGGTCTCCACTCCATCAACCGGCTTGAGCACCCCCTGGTTGATGCGTCCATAGCCAACGCGGATATCCGGTCCCAGGGCCGTGGCAAAGGCGTTGCCCACGGCGGCAATGGCCACATGCATCCGTGTGCGGTGATACTGGAACCAGTTGGCAAAGTTCTGGTATTCCTCCGCCTGCGTGCATTCGCGGACGTTGGGGTTTTTCGTCGAGATCAGGCAGTCGGTGCGTGTGAAGGGCCGATCGAAATACTGGTGGTCCTTGATGGAGATGCGCTTGTAGTTGCTGGCACTGTCTTTCGTCCAGTCCCCCGGCGCCTTGAATGCAGGATCCTTCGGCAGATAGTAGGTCGCCGGAGCCACCTTCTGAGTGGTGCCATCGCCTGTGCAAGGCTCCTGCTTCCGCCCGGCCCAGGTAAAGGTATCCGGCTGTGGTGTTACGCAGACTGGCCATTCCCCCGTTGCTGCCTCACCCGTGATGTCGAGCTTGAGGTCCTTGAATTTCGCAGTGGGGTGATTGACGTGGTAGATGACGGCCTTGGGGTCGGCATTGCCCATGCGCACGCCATCCTTGTCCACCCAGGGTTCGTAACGCACGTCCGGATCGTAGTACAGCGTGTTCACCTTCGGCGAACGCCGGCGGATTGCCAGAATGTTGGTGTCGTCCGTGGCCAGCAGCCCCTCGTATCGGTAGGGTGCATAGCCCTGTGGCTCGCCAGGATGGAAGGCGAACAGGTGGTTTTCCAGATCAGTGTCGGGCAAGTAGTTGAAGGCCATCGAACCCGAGTCGTCCAGAGTGAACATCAGGTTCGGTTCGACAACCGCCACATCCTTGCTGATGAGCGACTGCTGGGAAATCTCGGCCTGCACCGATGGCAGCAGGCTGAACGACATCAGCATCAGCGCCGCGCGCACGGCACGCGGAATCCGGCGCGGCATGGCTGCTGCCGGCATTCCATCCAGGCGGGGGCAAATCACGGATTCCATCGGTTTCATGTTTCGAATCGGATCGTGTCCGCAAACCGTGCATCCCTGCACGGCCCGATGGCCACGATGTTCAGAAGGGTGCCCCCACCCGCAGACATGGGGGAAGAGAATCAGGTGACGAGTGAGCCGGAGGGGGTCTCGTCCGTTCGTGCTGCAGCAGCGCTCTCGATGGCCCCCTTGTCCACCGGATGATCGTCCGTCTCATCCCCATGGACAGGCGCGTAGTCATCGAAGCCCTCGAAGCCCTCGAAGCTTTCCAGGCTGTCGTAGACGGCCATGTGCCAGTCGGGCTCGTCGGCGCCTTCCAGGTCGTTCCAGTCCGCGTCCTGACCGGCCGAGACATCCAGAAGGCCCGACAGCCCCAGCAGGACATCTGCCTCGGGGTCCTCCTCGAAAGAGGCCATGCCCTGCACCCACAGTGCGGCCTCGTCCGGGTCGCCGTCGAGCATGCCGGGGACTTCCTGCACGGGCCCGGCATAGCGGCGGGTCCAGGCCTGTGCGGCCCAGTGGCAACGTCCGGTGTGATCTGCGTTCATGAGGTCATCTCCCCACGGAAAGCGTCTTTCAGCGCCAGCAGGTCTCTGCCGGAAGCTTCTCCTTGCCCGTCACGGCCCGGGTGTCATTGCCTCGAACCCCCAGACTGTTGAGCGTGAGCGTGCCGCACGGATCCGTCTTCTTCCGCGGTACAGCACGCAGCGTATAGCTGTTGTCCTGGCTCTCGACAGAAATGTCATATAGCGCTGCACCATTTCTTGGTGATCTTTGCAACGCTGCCGGCAACGCCACCTTCGTCCTGCCATCACGCTGGGTGCTGTAGGAGTTGTGCAGCGAGTAGAAACGCTGCATGAACTGGGTGGCGTCCATCAGCGTGGCCTTGGCATCTGCCCGGTTGGCCCGCTCGATGTACGAGAAGTAGGACGGAATGGCAATGGCCGACAGGATGCCGACGATGGCCAGCGCAATGAGCACCTCGATGAGGGTGAAGCCGCGCGCATGGGCTGCCGTACGGGTGCTGTAGACCCGGGCCGCCGGCATCACGACCGGAAGCTGCACACTGCCTTCATCGGCGTCCTGTTGTGCACGGAACGCCACCCGGTGCACGAGGTTGCCGGCACAGGGCTCGCGGCCGCAGCGGGCCGACAGGTCTCCCGGCGCATCCATCGGGCCGGGAACGGGGGGATGTGTCACAAATACCATCATCTGATTGCTCTCACCATCGATTGCAGTCGCACTTCCGCACCCTTGGCCGTCTGGTAGTCGATCAGGACCTGGCCCTTCTTGAGGATGTCATGGTCCTGATAGCCCGGGCTGAAGCCCCGGACGGTGATGCGGAAGAACAGGAACCTGTCGGCATCGAAACCACGCGACTCCGCCGTGACGGTACCCGGCTCGGGCGGGGCGATCTTGCGCCAGTCATCGATGGTCAGGAACCGGAACAGGCACTGGGGGTTCTTCTTGATGTTGTCGGGCAGGCCGAGCTGCTCGCGCGGCACTTCCAGCTTGGCCGGACCGGCCCAGGCGGCCTCATCCAGCCACTCCTCGTCCTTCTGGTAGTTCACCAGCATGGGCAGGGAGGTGAACTCACGGGTCACTTTCTCTTCGCAGTAGCGCAAGGCGGCCTCGGCGGCCTGGAAGGCCAGCGTGCGGGCACGCAGGTTGGCGCCCACCATGTCGGTGGTCAGCGACAGCCGCACGGCCACGGCGGTACTCACGGCCATCACGGTCAGCAGGATCAGCGTCATCACCATGACGATGCCCTGCTGCGGGGTGGATGCCCTGCCCCACCCGGCGGTCGATGTCATCGGCGGGCGCTGCATGGAGGAATGACGCATGGTGCTTTCCTGCAAGACAGTACGGAGTTTCATTGGGCCACCCCGACCTTGTTGCGGATGGCCACCGTGGTGGTGAAGGCCTGACGCAGTCGACGATCCTGCACGGTGCGCACCACACCGTCACAATCCACGTAGGGCGTGCCGACCTGGTCATTCACGTTGTCATCGCTGCGCATCACCAGGCACACGCGCACGGCACTCACGGCACACCAGGCATTGGGCTGGATGGCGCCAGGCTGACACCCTGTCGCCATTTGCGAGGCGCTGCGATAGGTGGCGGTGCGGCCGCTCAGTGCCGGCGCGTCGAAGGCCACGTTGGTGGCAAGCGCATTGGGGTTGATGGCCGAGACGCCGTAACGGATGCGCAGCTGCTCGACGTTGTCGGCCAGAATCTGCTCACGCGGGATCCGGGCATCGGTGGGCGTGATGTTGGAGCGGCAGAACAGCCCGGGGTTGCCCGAGGCCGTTCCGGAGGTCTTGATGTACAGACGCTCCTCGATTTCCTCGCTGATGGCGTGTGCCTGCGGGGCATGGAGGGTGCTGGCCACCATGGGAGGCGCCGTCAGGCTGGCTTCATGCATCTTCTGGCTGAAGACCACGTTGCCCAGGCAGTCCCAGTTCCGCCCGCCCGGCTGCACCTGAAAGCGCAGGGCCACCGAGTCGTTGTTGCCGTTCTGACTGCCATTGCCACAGGCCAGCGCGTTCCAGTCTGCCGCAGGGTCCGCAAAGGGCCCGCTGCAGCCGAACAGCGGGCTGTCATGATGCATCGAGATGTCTTCGGACATCACTTCGGAGGACGGCAGCCAGAAGCCGGTCATGCGCAGGTGGTCGGCCAGCTGGACCAGAGCCAGGTTGCCCAGGTCATGGATGGTGGACTGCACGTTCTGCTTGCGCCCGGATATGCCCGAACCGCTGACGGTATAGAGCACGGTGGCCGTGACCATCAGGCCGATGGCCACCGAGATGAGCATCTCGATCATCGAGAAGCCCTGCTGGCGGGCATGCCCACCGGGCGGATGCCAGGCAAGCGGACGGGGCTGCCGAGGCATGGTGCCGTTCGTCGAGTTCAAAGCTTCACTCCCAGCTGCAGGCATTGCGGTCGATGGTTGTTGCCCTGCACGCTATGCGGGCAGAAGCGGTCGGAAGACAGCGAGTCGTCGTCCAGGCCAGGCACGTTGGGCTGCTTCCACAGTACCCAGATGTCGATGGCATCACCACTGGTGTTCTTGAGCACGAGCAGATCGCCCCCCGGGAGGCTGTTGCGGGCCTGCCGGCGCACTTCCTGCTGGTCGAATCGGGCAATGTCGTAGTGCGTGCAGATGACCGTTCCCTTCAGGCAGTCGGGACCGCTGTAGGGAGGAATGTTCGCAGTGGGGTCGTAGCCAGCGGTATAGAGATAGGCGTTGGCCCGATCACCGCGAGCAACCCCCTTCTCCACATTGAGGTTGGCACGGATCCGGTCCGCGTATTCACTGGCGATCTGGGCGGCGATGTTGCGGAATTCGGCCGTGCGCTCGAAGCCCATCGACTTGGTCTGGGCCCAGAGCATGGACAGCATGCCAATTGACAGCACGATAACGGCCACCAGCACTTCGATCAGGCTGGAGCCCTCCTGACGGGAGGTGCGGGAGAAGACAGGATTCAGCATGGTGCGAGCACCCCGGTGGAACTGACGCAGACCTTCTTCTCGAGGGTCTTGTAGGATCGGTCGCTGGTGGCCAGCGGCGGCTTGAAGGTGAAGGTGCGGGCGCCCCCCACCTTCAGCACGCCATTGGGACGGAAGCGGATGCCCCCCACGTCGTCCGCCAGGATGCTGCCGCCATTGCTGTACGGTTGCTGCACGCGGATGTACTGGTCGTTGGCGTAGATGCTGCCGATGAACACCAGGTAGCCCTTCTTCCAGTCCCTGGAGTTGGTGCACTTGGGCCGGCCATTGGCGACGGAAGGGTCGTCTGTCGGACAGAGCGAGACTTCACGGCCACGCTTGAGCGCCTCGGAGCGGGCCAGGCGCAGGGCCGAAGTCAGGTCGGTGATCTGGGCGGCAATCGACCGCTGGATGGCGAAGTCGCGGAAGCTGGGCACGGCCATGGCGGCCACGATGCCCATGATTGCCATGACGACCAGCATCTCCTGCAGCGTGAAGCCTGCCGAGGCTTGCGAGGATTTCATGCTCTCCAGACCCTAGCGATTGAACGGAAGACAGGAATCCGTGCTGCCACGGCAACCGGGAATGTCCTGCAACGGCGAGTCTGAAGGAGGGGTCAACCCGCGAGCAACGGGCGCTGGACGAGCGGAGGCTGTGTGTCTACTGGTGGCCGCAGGGTTGTGACGGATAACACCCGGGCGTGGCGTTGACACGCCGCGATGAAGGATTGGCCGGGATTCTCCGGATCCGCGCCTTGAACGGGCCAAAAAAATCCCCGGCAGGGGCAGTGCCCTGTCGGGGATGGGTCCGGCAAGTGACTGCGCCCTGCCCTGCCAGGCGCAGGAGCCGGGCGCAGGCCTTACTGGCCTTCGAGGAAGCTCTTGAGCTTGTCAGCCCGGCTGGGGTGGCGCAGCTTGCGCAGCGCCTTGGCCTCGATCTGGCGGATGCGTTCACGGGTCACGTCGAACTGCTTGCCGACTTCTTCCAGCGTGTGGTCGGTGCTCATCTCGACGCCGAAGCGCATGCGCAGCACCTTGGCCTCACGCGGTGTGAGCGAGTCCAACACTTCCTTGACGACCTCGCGCATGGAGTCATGCAGCGCGGCGTCGGAAGGCGCCAGCGTGGTGGTGTCCTCGATGAAGTCGCCCAGGTGGGAGTCGTCGTCGTCGCCGATCGGCGTCTCCATGGAGATGGGCTCCTTGGCGATCTTGAGGATCTTGCGGATCTTGTCCTCCGGCATGTCCATCTTCTCGGCCAGGGTGGCCGGGTCGGGCTCGACACCGGTTTCCTGCAGGATCTGGCGGCTGATGCGATTCATCTTGTTGATGGTCTCGATCATGTGCACCGGAATGCGGATGGTGCGCGCCTGATCCGCGATGGAACGGGTAATGGCCTGCCGAATCCACCAGGTGGCATAGGTGGAGAACTTGAAGCCGCGCCGGAACTCGAACTTGTCGACGGCCTTCATCAGGCCGACGTTGCCCTCCTGGATGAGGTCGAGGAACTGCAGGCCCCGGTTGGTGTACTTCTTGGCGATGGAGATGACGAGGCGCAGGTTGGCCTCGGTCATCTCACGCTTGGCCTTGCGCGCCTTCATCTCGCCCATGGCCATGCGCTTGTTGATTTCCTTCAGGTCGGGCAGCGGCAGCACCACGCGCGCCTGCAAGTCGATGAGCTTCTGCTGCAGATCCTGGATATCGGGGATGCTGCGGGCCAGCACGTCGGCATACGGCGGGTTGCCGGCCAGCTCGTTCTCGACCCATGCCAGGTTGGTCTCGTTGCCCGGGAAGCTCTTGATGAAGTGCTCGCGCGACATGCCTACGCGGTTGACGCAGATGTCGAGAATGGTGCGCTCGACGGTGCGGACCTCGTCGACCTGGGCACGCAGCATGTCGCACAGCTTCTCGACCACCTTGGCCGTGAAGCGGATGGACATCAGCTGTCGCTGCACCGATTCCTGGGCAGCCAGGTAGGCCGGCGACTTGTAGCCGTCGGTTTCCAGGGCCTGACGCATCTGCTCGAAGGCGGCGCTGATGCTGTCGAAGCGCGACAGCGCCTCTTCCTTCAGCTCCTCGAGCTTGGCGTTGTTCATGGCCGCGACGGAGGCCTCGTCGTCATCGTCGCCATCCGAGCGCGCCGGACCGAAGGACATTTCCTCGTCGTCCGCATCCGGGTCGAGCAGGCCGTCGACGATCTCGTCGACCCGCAGCTGGGCGGCGCGAACCTTGTCGGCCTGCTCCAGCACCTCGGCAATGGTCGTCGGGCATGCCGAGATGGCATGCATCATGTCCTTCAGACCTTCCTCGATCTTCTTGGCGATGACGATCTCGCCCTCGCGGGTGAGCAGCTCGACCGAGCCCATCTCGCGCATGTACATGCGTACCGGGTCGGTGGTGCGGCCGAACTCGGAGTCCACGGAGGACAGGGCGGCCTCGGCCTCTTCCTCGGTGTCGTCGTCGGACGAGGTGACGGTACGGTCGTTGAGCAGCAGCGAGTCGGTATCGGGAGCCTGTTCATAGACCGAGATGCCCATGTCGCTGAAGGTGCCGATCATCTGGTCGATGGCCTCGACCTCGGTCAGTCCTTCGGGCAGGTGGTCGTTGATCTCGGCGTAGGTAAGGAAGCCCCGCTCCTTGCCCAGCTTGATGAGCTGGCGCAGGCGGCTGCGGCGCGCTTCCATTTCCTCTTCGGTCACGCCCTGCTTGACGCTGGCCAGCGCCTCCTTGATGAGGGCCTTTTCCTTGGAACGCTTGTCACGCCCCCTGCCCTTGGCCGGAGCCGCAGGCACATCACTTTCGACCGCGTCGTCGTCTCCGTCGAGATCGGCGTCATCGCCGTCGTCGGTGGAGATCATGTCGTAGTCGCCGCCGTCATCGAAACCGTCATCATCGTCCAGGTCGCTGGAAGAGGATTTGGCCGCCGCCTTCTTCTTGCCGGCAGCTTTCTTGGCCGGCTTCTTGGCGCCGTCAGCCTTCTTGGCCTTGGCAGGCTTTTCGGCCTTCTCGCCCTTCTCTGCCTTCGTCGATTTCTCGGCCTTGGCCTTGGTCGCCTTGGCCTTGGCGGGCTTTTCGGCCTCGCCGGACTTGCCCGCGCGGGCAGCCTTCACGGGTTTGGTGCCGTCGGCTGCGTCGGAAGCGGCCGCTGCCGTAGCGGTCGCGTTCTTGGCCGCTTCTTCCTGAGATTTTGCTGTATCTTTTGCCACGTTGGATTCCCGCATTGAGCCTTCAATCATATCAGCCCGTCCCCCGCTGGGATAGGCGTTGAATCGTCGCCATCAGTTCTGCATATCGGGTCCGCCCCCCCGGTTCATCAAGACCCCGGCTCACCACCTGCACCACCTCGCGGCGCGCCTGATCAAGCCGCATCCTGTCCAGGGCCCCCAGATAGTCGGCGCGCGCCTCGTCGTAATCCATGGCGGCCATCACACCGGCATCGCGCTGGTCCAGCGACTCGATGAAATCGGCTTTCCTGGGGTCGGTGGCGCGCACCTCGGCCAGTACCGATGCAAAGTGCGCCCCGGCCGGTAGGGTCGCCAGCTCGTTGCGCCAGTCCAGCAGAGCCTGGGGCAGCAGGCTCTCATCTTCGAGAGGTTCCTGGGCCAGCGCGGGGTAATAGGCCAGCAGCAGGCAGATCCGCTGCTGCAGGGTGGGCGGCGTCGGCCGGGAACGGGCCACGCCCGGCATGCGCACAGCCCCCGGCTCGCCCCCCTGATAGGAGCGGTCGAAGCCTTGACCGCCTTGCAACGGGCGGTTTCCACGGCGTGAAGCAGCATTGCCTCCCCCCTGCCAGCGGTCAGCATTCTGCCCGCCCTGCCCCCACGCGCCACGCCCCTCCTGCCAGCGGCCGGATGATGCCTCGCGCCAGGGGCGCCCGTCAGCAGGCGCTGCCTGGTCACGCAGGGAAGCGCCTTGCATCATGGGCGCGCCGGGGCGCATGGAACGGGCTTCACCGCCCGCTGCCCGCCCCCCATGACGCCCGCCGCCCTCCCGGACATGGGACACCGGATGGGCCATCTGCAGGCCGCAGTAGGCCGCCAGCTCTTCGGTCGGCAGCCCCAGCCGCCCCGCCATGTCCACCAGGATCTGCGTGCGCAGGGCGATGTCGGGCATCTGCTGCACCAGCGGCTTGAGTTCGGCCTGCATGCGGGCACGCCCTTCGGGCGTGGTGATGTCTGCCCGCTGGGCCAGCTCCTTCAGCAGGAAGGACGACAGGGGCAAGGCATCGCGCACGCAGGCCTCGAAGGCCTCCAGTCCTTCGGCCCGCACGAAGCTGTCGGGGTCGTGCTCGGGCGGCAGGAAGAGGAAATCGAGCTGCTTGGTATCGGACAGCAGCGGCAGCGCATTCTCCAGCGCCCGCCACGCGGCGCGGCGCCCTGCGGCATCGCCGTCGAAGGAAAACACGACCCGATCGGCCAGGCGCAGCAGCTTGCCCAGGTGCATGGCGGTGGTGGCGGTGCCCAGCGTGGCCACGGCATAGTGGCAGCCGTGCTGGTGCAGCATCACCACATCCATGTAGCCCTCCACCACCAGCACACGACCACTGGCGCGGATGCCCTCACGCGCCTCGAAGAGGCCGTAGAGTTCATGCCCCTTGGAAAACAGCGGCCCCTCGGGCGAGTTGAGGTACTTGGGCTCACCCTGTCCCAGCACCCGGCCGCCGAAGCCGATGACCTGGCCGCGCGGGTTGCGGATGGGAAACATGATGCGCTCACGGAAGCGGTCGTAGCGCTTGCCGTCTTCACCGGCAATCACCAGTCCGGCTCGCACAGCGTCCTCGGCGGCATAGTCGGGGAGCACGCCTTCCAGATTGCGCCAGCCAGCCGGCGCGTAGCCCAGCCCGAAATGGCGTGCAGTCTCGCCGGTGACCCCCCTTTCCTTCAGGTAGGAAATGGCAGCCGGCGTTTCCTTCAGGCGTGAGCGGTAGTAGCGGGCGGCCTGATCCAGCCACTGCGACAGCGCGAACTGCTGGCTGGCCTTGCGCGCAGCCTCGGCGCCTTCACGGCTATGGTCTTCGGGAACGGTGAGGCCCACGTCGCGGGCCAGCTCGTGCACGGCCTCAACAAAACCCAGGCCGTGATGCTCCATCAGGAAGCTGATGGCCGAGCCATGCGCGCCGCAACCGAAGCAGTGGTAAAACTGCTTGGTGGGCGACACGGAGAAGGACGGTGTCTTTTCATTGTGGAAAGGACACAGCCCCTGGTAGTTGGCTCCCGCCTTGCGCAGCTTGACGGCCTTGCCGACCACGTCGACGACATCGACGCGGGTAAGCAGCTCCTGGATGAAGGATTGCGGGATCAAACCATCGCGGGGCGTTCCGCCTCAGGCGGACAGGCGCGCCCGCACCTTGGCAGAGACGGCAGCCAGATCGGCCTGTCCGGCCAGCCGGGTCTTGACGATGGCCATCACCTTGCCCATGTCGGCCATGCCGGCAGCGCCGGTCTCGGCCACGGCAGCCTCGATGACGGCCTGGATCTGGGCATCGTCGGCCTGCGCCGGGCGATAGGTGTCGAGCACGGCCAGTTCGGCGCGCTCCTGCTCGGCCAGTTCGGTACGACCGGCCTTATCGAACTGCTCGATGGAGTCCCGTCGCTGCTTGGAGAGCTTCTCGACGATGGCCAGCACCTGGGCGTCATCGAGCGTGGTGCGCTCGTCGACTTCCTTCTGCTTGATGGCAGCCAGCAACAGGCGCAGGGCGCCCAGGCGCACCTTTTCTCGCGCCCGCATGGCAGCCTTCATGTCGGCGTCTATACGAGACTTGAGATCAGTGGCTGTACTCATGAGCAATCAGGTCATGGCAATGACCTGCGCGAAGTATCTGAAAACGACGCAGAATGGCGCCGACGCCGCCCGACAGACCATGCCAGACGACGCACAGCGCCGCAAGAAGACTGATCGGAGAAGATCAGTATTTTTTCTTGGGCAGCATCTGGCTGCGCAGGCGCTTGTGATGGCGCTTGACGGCAGCCGATTTCTTCCGCTTGCGTTCTGCAGTCGGTTTTTCATAGAACTCACGCGCACGCAGCTCGGTGAGCAGCCCGGTCTTCTCGATGGTTCGCTTGAAGCGCCGCAGGGCAACATCAAACGGCTCGTTTTCCTTGACTCGGACCAGTGGCATGAAAAAACCTTCCTTGAAACGTTGTGAAATGGGCACTTGAGGCTAGTCCACGATTATAGACGCGACTCGCTTCACTTGCCAAGCACGCCAGGGGATCCGTCAACGGCCAACCGACAGGCGCCGTACCGGAAGGGTCTGGCTGGGCAGGCTGTCCTTGCCCCCAGCCCCTGGGCGCCTTCAGACGCGTCCTTCGGCTGCGATGGCCTGCGCCGCCGCAAAGGCCGATGCCCATGCCCACTGGAAGTTGTAGCCGCCCAGCCACCCCGTCACGTCCACGGCCTCACCGATCCAGTAGCTGCCAGGCACGGCGTGTGCCTGCATGGAGCGCGGATCCAGCGCCTCGGTAGCCACGCCCCCCACGGTCACTTCGGCCTTGCGATAGCCTTCGGAACCCGCCGGCTGCACCGGCCAATGCGACAGGGCCTGCCCCAGCTGGCGCAGCCGGGCGTCCCCGATCTCGGCCAGGCGGCTGGATTCGGCCAGCCCTTCCAGTGCGCCAGACACGCCAGGCGGCATGAGCGCCCCCGAAAGCCGGGTGGCCGAGGCCAGCCAGCTTCTGACCAGCCGCGCAGGCAGCACGGCTCCCAGCACTGTCCCCAGCTGCTGCCGATGGGGCTGCCCGGACAGGCTGGCACCACCAGGCAACGCCTGTGCGCTGGCACGACCTGCCTTCAGATCCACCAGCCACTGCCCCGGATCGGCCATGTCCGGCAAGATGTTCAGCCAGACAGGCTGCCCCGGCTGCCAATAGCTCGAGATCTGCAGGATGCCGGGCCCCGACAGGCCACGATGCGTGAACAGCAGATCCTCATGAAACACGACGGGACGGGGCGCCTTTCTCTTTCCCTGGCCTTTCTGTTGCGCGCCTTTCCCTGCCCTGGCGGGGAGCGTCGCGGACGCTTGGGACCCGGGAGCTGCTTGCTGCCCGGTACCGCCCTCCCCGAGCCGGGCATCCGTCCCGGCAGCGCCCGCCCCGCTGCCACCGGCCGTGGCAGGCACCACCGAGACCGCCACCGGCAGGGCCACGCCCGAGAGGGCTGCAAAGTCCTGCCAGGCCGCCGACGTGACCGTGAGGGGAACCAGTCCGGGTCGAGGCGCCACCGTGGCGATGCCCCACTCGCGAGCCAGCTGCCAGGCACGATCGCTGGCACCGATGGCCGGGATGGAAAGCCCACCCGTGGCCACGACCAGATGCCGAGCCAGGAACACCCCATCCGAGGTGCTCACGCGAAAGCGCGGGCCGTTGTCGTCCCCGTCCAGACGCGCAATCTCCTGCACGGTCACCGGGTGGCGTATCTGCACACCGCCACGCGCGCAGTCGGCCAGCAGCATGTCGATGATCCGCTGGCTGGAATCGTCGCAGAAGAGCTGTCCCAGGTGCTTTTCATGAAACCCGATGCGCGCCTCACGCACACGGGCAATGAAGCGCTCGGGCGGATGGGCCTTGAGTGCATGGCGCACGAAACGTGGGTCGCCGCTCAGGTAGCGGGCCGGATCCGCACCATTCAGATTGGTGAAATTGCAGCGACCACCGCCCGAGATGCGGATCTTCTCGCCGATGCGACGTGCATGGTCCAGCACGGTCACCCGCAGGCCGCGCAGCCCCAGCTGCCCTGCGCAATACAGCCCGGCAGCGCCCGCGCCCACCACGATCACATCCCGTCGTTCCACTGTCCTGTCCTCATTGTCCTTCGCCGAGCCGCCTGCACCGCCTATGGGCGCGGCGCCCGACAGCGTATCATCCTCCCGACACGGTTCGGACGCTCCAGGCACGCCAAGGAGCCGCCCTGCCCGGCAAGCCCGCCTCCTTCCCCCTGCGCCTGACGCGGCATGGTTTCCGATGCTGACTTCGCCGGACATCGCCACGCCTACCCTGGCTGCCCCCGCCCGTTCCGTCATCGCATCCCTTTCCCGACACACCACAATAGACTTCCATGCTGGTACTGGGCATAGAGACCTCCTGCGACGAAACTGGCGTCGCCCTCTACGACACCGACCATGGGCTGCAGGCCCAGGCCCTGCATTCGCAGGTGGCCATGCACAACCGCTACGGTGGCGTGGTGCCGGAGCTGGCCTCACGCGATCACGTCGAGCGGCTGGCGCCGCTGCTGGAACAGGTCATGGCCGACGCCCAAAGGCCGCTGTCGGCCATCGATGCCATTGCCTACACCCAGGGCCCCGGACTGGCCGGCGCGCTGCTGGTGGGGGCCTCGGTGGCCACGGCGCTGGCCATGTCGCTGGATCGCCCCGTCATCGGCGTGCACCACCTGGAAGGCCACCTGCTCTCGCCGCTGCTGTCAGACGATCCGCCCGAGTTTCCCTTCGTGGCGCTGCTGGTTTCCGGCGGCCACACGCAGCTGCTGCGCGTGGACGGCCTGGGGGCCTACACGCTGCTGGGCGAGACGGTCGACGATGCAGCCGGCGAAGCCTTCGACAAGAGCGCGAAGCTGCTGGAACTGGGCTACCCGGGCGGTCCGGCGCTGTCGGCGCTGGCAGCCCAGGCGGATCCGACGCGCCCCGACGCGCCCCGCTTCACCCTGCCCCGGCCCAAGCTGAAGAGCGACGATCTGGACTTCAGCTTCAGTGGTCTGAAGACGGCCGTCCTGACCCAGGTGAAGAAAGGACTGGCTCCCGAACACCGTCCGGACCTGGCCCGCGAGGTGGAAGAGGCCATCACCGATGTGCTGGTGGGCAAGGCCCTGAAGGCGCTGAAGCAGACCGGGCTGTCACGGCTGGTGATTTCCGGCGGCGTGAGTGCCAACCGGCGACTACGCACCAAGCTGGCCGAGGCCAGCGCCCGCTGGCCCGCGAAGAAGGCGCCGCTGCGGATTCACTTCCCGCCGCTGGCGCTGTGCACCGACAACGGTGCGATGATCGCCTATGCCGGCGCCTGCCGGCTGGCGGCCGCGAAGGCTGCCGGGCCTGAAGCAGCCACCCTGGCCGGCATCGACACGCAGCCCCTGCGCTTCGACGTGCGGCCGCGCTGGCCGCTGGAGGAACTGCCGGCGGTCAGTGCCCGCCCACCCGCGGCGGCGGGTATTTGACCTTGGGCGGCTTGGGGGCCTTGTTGCCCCCGATCTTCGACTCCTTGCCCTTCAGCAGCCGGTTGATGTTCTCGCGATGCCGCCAGACCAGCAGCGCGGCGATGAACAGGATGACCAGCGCCCGGGCATCGATGCCATAGAAGAGCTGCCAGTAGATGGGCGCCATGAAAGCGGCCGTGATGGCTGCCAGCGACGAATAGCGCGTCAGGAAGGCCACGGCCAGCCAGGTGGCCAGCACAGCCAGACCATGCAGCGGATTGAGCGCCAGCAGCACCCCGCCGGCCGTGGCCACGCCCTTGCCGCCCTTGAAGCCGTGAAACACCGGGTACAGGTGGCCGATGAAGGCGGCCAGGCCGACCAGCATGATGATCATGTCGGACAGCCCCAGCGAGGGGGCCAGCCAGCGCGCCAGCAGCACCGCCAGCACGCCCTTGCCGACGTCACCCAGCAGCGTGAACAGCGCCGCCTTCTTGTTGCCGGTGCGCAGCACATTGGTGGCACCCGGGTTGCCCGAGCCGTAGGTGTGCGGATCGGCCAGCCCCATGAACTTGCTGACCACCACGCCGAACGACACCGAGCCGATGAGATAGGCCGCCAGCAGCACAAGGATCTGGACGGACAGGGAAGCAGAAGCCATGGCGAATCATCCGAATGGAATGAGGGCATCCATCATGCCCGGACATGAATGAAATGTTACAGGAAGCGCGCCGACTCCCCTACCCCCGCGGGTGGTGCTGCGCATGCAGCGCCTTCAGGCGCGCCCGCGCCACATGGGTGTAGATCTGGGTGGTGGAGATGTCGGCATGGCCCAGCAGCACCTGCACCACCCGCAGATCGGCCCCGTGGTTGAGCAGGTGGGTGGCAAAGGCGTGCCGCAGCGTATGCGGCGACAGCTGCGCCTCGATGCCCGCCCGCAGGGCATGGCGGCGGATGAGCACCCAGAACATCTGACGCGTCATACCGGTGGCCCGCTGCGTGACGAACACGGCCTCGGCCTGTCGCGCCCCCAGCAACCGGGGACGCGCCTCCTGCAGGTAGCGCACCAGCCAGGCACGCGCCTCCTCGCCCAGCGGCACCAGCCGCTCCTTCGAGCCCTTGCCCACGATGCGCACCAGACTGTCCACCATCGACACCTCCGACAGCTTCAGCCCCACCAGCTCGGAAACCCGCAACCCGGTGGCATAGAGCACCTCCAGCATGGCCCGGTCACGCAGGCCCAGCGCCGTCTCCACGTCCGGTGCGGCCAGCAGCGCCTCCACCTGGGCCTCGGACAACGTGGCCGGGAAACGCGCCGGCTGCCTCATGGCGCGGATGCGCAGCGTGGGATCATCCTGCCGTCGCCCCTCGCGCAGCAGGTGTCGATAGAAACGCTTGATGACCGTCAGCCGCCGATTGGCGGAACTGGGCTTGCCGCGCCCATGGGCGTCAGCCAGATAGGCCAGCAGATCGGCCTCGCTGGCCTCGGCCAGCGCCACGCCCCGCGTCGAAGGGGCCAGCCAGCGCGCCAGCTGGACCAGATCACGCCGATAGGCCTGCAACGTGTTCTTCGACAGCCCGTCTTCCAGCCACAGGGCATCACTGAAGGACTGGATGTCGGCATCGGCCTGCCGAATCCGTCGGGCCACGGCGTCGTTCTGCGCCTCCCCACCCGCCGCAGCAGGCACATCGGCCTTTTTCGGGCGCGCGCCCTGCCTGCCGGCCGTCGCGCCCTCCATCATCGCCTCTTTCCCGCTCATGCGTTCCATTCCTCCCCATCGTCCCCATCTGTTGCTATGCTGACAGGCAATGCGCCGTGCTGGCCGCACGGGCAGACCGGCGGCCTGCGCGAGGCAGTCCAGGGAAAGGCGCGTGGCAAAACCGCCCTCTCCCCGGATGGCCGACCTGCCAGCCACGGGCCTCGGAAGCGGCCGCGTGCGGTCATCGCCGGATCCGCCTTGCCCGTTCAACGGGTACCCGGCCCGGTCCGCACAGGGGCTGGCACATTGGCGGGAAACCAACGAACAGGGATACGAAATTGCAACGATACCGGCTGGCCGACGAACGGCAGACCGGCCGCTGGGCCCAGGCCCTGGCCCAGGCATTGCCCTCGCAAGACCTTGAGAGACAAGCGTTTATCGTCACCCTGCGGGGCGACCTGGGGGCCGGGAAGACCACGCTGGTCCGTTACCTGCTGCGCGCACTGGGCGTGCAGGGCCGCATCAAGAGCCCCACCTTCGCCCTGGTGGAATCTTATAATCTCCCGAAGTTCCCGGTCTACCACTTTGATTTATATAGGTTCTCGACGCCTGACCAGTGGTTCGATGCCGGGTTTGACGATATATTTGCCGGTGCCGGGCTGATGCTGGTGGAGTGGCCCGAACAGGCTGCGGGCGCCTTGCCGGCAGCCGACCTTGATCTGCGGCTGCTTCTCCCGGACCCCGACACCGACGAAACGCCCCGGGCACTCCCTGCCCGGGACGACACGCGCGGCGACGCCGCGGCATGGACGGACACTGCCGAGATGGCCCCGGACCCAGCCGAAGCCCGCCACCTGGAGGCCCATGCGCACAGTGCGCGCGGAACACAATGTCTGACGAAACTCGCCAACATCCTCGCAGCCGACGACGCCTGCTGAAGCTTGGGCTGGCCTCGCCATTGCTGCTGCCGCTGCACGCCGCCCAGGCTTCGGCGCCCATTCGCGTGGGCCAGCCATCCCGGCCGGGCAGCGCGCCTGCGCGTGCCTCCACCCCGAAAGCTGCCGCATCAGGCAGGACCGCCACGACCCGGACTGCGTCGGCCAGCGCCGCCCCCGCCAAGGCCCGCACCGCCGGCGGCATCCAGCGCACGGCCCTGGAAACCCCGACCAAGGCCGCGGCGGCCAGCACCGACAACCGCGCCATCGCGGCCGTGCGGATGTGGCCATCGCGCGAATACACCCGCGTCACCTTCGAGCTGACCCAGGCTATCCCCTTCCGTGCCCGCCTCATCGACAACCCCAATCGGGTCATCCTGGACCTGGAAGGGCTGGAGGTGGAATCGAAGGTGCGCGAGCTGCTGGGCAAGATCAGCACCAGCGATCCCTTCGTGCGCCAGGTGCGCGTGGGTCAGTTCAACCCCGAGACCCTGCGCATCGTCTTCGACCTGAAGCAGGCCGTGGCACCCCAGGTGTTCACGCTCAAGCCCGCCGCTGGCTACCAGCACCGGCTGGTTCTGGACCTGTATCCCAAACATCCGGTTGATCCACTGGAGCAGCTGATCGCCGACGCCAACGGCAAGACACACGACAGCAAGGCCGCCAGTGGCCCGAAACAGGCCAGCAAGGGCAAGTCCTCGGCGGCCTCCGGCAAGAAAGCCCCCGCCCCGGAAGTGACACGCACCTTCACCGTGGTGCTGGATCCTGGCCATGGCGGTGAGGACCCCGGCGCCACTGGCCCGATGGGCACGCACGAGAAGACCGTGGTGCTGGCCGTGGCCCACAAGGTGAAGAAGCTGCTGGCCAAGGAAGAGAACCTGCGCGTGGTGCTGACCCGCGACGACGACTACTACGTGTCGCTGGGCAAGCGCGTCAGCAAGGCGCGCGGCGTGCGGGCCGACCTGTTCGTCTCCATTCACGCCGACGCCTTCGTCAAGCCCGATGCCCGCGGCTCGTCGGTCTTCGTGCTGTCCAACCATGGGGCTTCCAGCCTGGGCGCCAAATGGCTGGCCCGCAACGAGAACCGCGCCGACCTGATCGGGGGCGTCAACATCAAGACCGCCAGCACCCCCGAGACCGCCAGCCTGCTGATGGATCTCTACACCACCTCGCAGATCCGTGACAGCAAGGTGCTGGCCAAGCGCGTGCTGGCCGAGCTGGGCCAGATCGGGCGGCTGCACAAGGCCAGCGTCGAGCAGGCCAACTTCGCCGTGCTGCGCTCGCCGGACGTGCCGTCCGTGCTGGTGGAGACCGCCTTCATCAGCAACCCCGACGAGGAAAAGCGCCTGCGCCATCCCCAGTACCAGGACGAACTGGCCCGCGCCATCGCGCGGGGCATCCTGGATTACCGCAAGCTCAACCCGCCGGGGCCGCGCGGCAAACTCTCCTGACTCCGAAAGAGCGGAGCGCCTGCCGGCGGAGCCCCCTCCCCGGCCAGCGCCCCGGATCCATGGCTGCGACAACGACACCAGCCACGGACCCGCCAAGCGTCAGGAGCGGCCGACGCTCACGTAGCGGAAGCCCAGCTCACGCACCTTGGCCGGGATGTACATGTTGCGGCCGTCCACCACCAGGTCGCCCCGCATGCCCTTGTGCAGCTTGCGGATGTCGGGCGAGCGGAACTGCGGCCATTCGGTCACCAGCACCAGCGCATCGGCCTCCTGCACGGCTTCGTACTGGTCGTCCACGAACACCAGATCACCGTTTTCCTGGGCCTCACGCGGCATCACGCGCGGCGCCGTGTCCTTCGTCTCCGGATCGTAGGCGCGCACCTGGGCGCCGGCCTTCAGCAGCGACTCCACCAGCGTGATGCTGGGCGCCTCGCGCATGTCGTCAGTACCCGGCTTGAAGGCCAACCCCCACAGCGCAATGATGCGCCCCTTCATGTCGGGACCGAACTCCTCCACCAGCTTCTGGAAGAGCCACCGCTTCTGCACCTGGTTGCGCCGCTCCACGGCGTTCAGCACCATCGGCTCGAAGTCGACCTCGCGTGCCATGCTGGCCAGCGCCTGCACGTCCTTGGGCAGGCAGGAGCCGCCGTAACCGGCCCCCGAGCGCAGGAACTTGTCGCCAATGCGCGGATCGGTGCTGATGCCCAGGCGCACGTGCTCCACATCCACCCCCAGGCGCTCGCACAGGCCGGCAATCTCGTTCATGAACGAGATGCGGGTGGCCAGCATGGCATTGGCCGCATACTTGGCCATCTCGGCATCGCGCACGCCCATGTGAATCAGACGGGCGCCCTCCTTCACGAAGGGCTCATACAGGTCGTCCAGCAGCTGGCGGGCCCGCTGCGAATCGACGCCCACGATGATGCGATCGGGCTGCATGAAGTCCTCGATGGCCATGCCCTCCTTCAGGAACTCGGGGTTCGAGGCCACGTCGTACTCGATCTGCACGCTCCGGGCGGCCAACTCGGCATCCACAACGGCGCGCACCTTCTCGGCCGTGCCCACCGGCACCGTCGACTTGTTGATGATCAGCGCCGGACGCTCCATGTGCTGACCGATCTCACGGGCCACGGCCAGCACGTGACGCAGATCGGCCGAGCCGTCCTCGTCCGGGGGCGTACCCACGGCGATGCAGAAGATGTCAGCCTCGCGCATGGCCTCGGGCAGCGAGGTGGTGAAGCTCAGGGCGCCGGTATCGGCATTGCGGGCGATGATGGCATCGAGCCCCGGCTCGTAGATGGGCACTTCACCGCGCTTGAGGCCCGCGATGCGCTCCTCGCTGATGTCCACACAAATGACCCGGTGGCCCTTGTCGGCCAGGCAGGCCCCCGAAACCAGACCCACATAACCCGATCCAACAACCACAAGATTCATGATCAATCCTTTCAAGGAAATAGATTATTTCAATCCAACTGCCGCATGAAGGGCGACAGGAACTCTCCGTCCCCGCATACAGCCATCGGGCCCGGTCCAACAAAAAACAGGAAATCTGATGCGCGTCGTCAGCGCGGCAGGCGTAGCGTCACGTGCAGGCCTCCCAATGGGCTGCGGCCCAGTTCCAGCCGCCCCTCGTAGGTCTCGGCAATGTCGTTGGCAATGACCAGTCCCAACCCACTACCCTCGGTGCTTTCGTCAAAACGCTGCCCTCGACGGATGGCCCGTGCAATCTCGTCATCATCCAGACCTGCACCGTCATCCTCGATGCAGATGGCCAGCAGACCGGTGCGCGAGCGCATTCCGTCATCCTCGGTGGTGGGCTGGGTCAGCAACCGCACCGTCACCACCACCCGACTGCGGGCCCACTTGCCGGCGTTGTCCAGCAGGTTGCCCAGCATTTCTTCCAGGTCGGTACTCTCGCCCCGCCAGAACACCCGACCCGGCACATCCAGTTGCCAGTCGATGCCGCGCGCCGCGTGCAGTGTCTGCATCAGCCCGATCAGCCCCTGCAGGCACTCGTTCACGTCGATGCGCCGTCGATCGCCCGCCCCACTGCCCGCCCGGGCCAGGTGACGCTCGATCATCCGGTTCATCGTGTCGACCTGGCGACGCACCTCCATCCCGTCAACTTCCGCCGAACGCGAGTGGGCGTTGAGCAGCGCCAGCGGCTTCTTCAGTGCATGGCTGAGGTCAGCCGCATTGCCCCGCGCCCGCGTCACGACCCGTGCATTGCGCTCCAGCACCTCGTCGATCTCGGCCGCCAGCGGATCCAGGTCGGGACCATAGCCGCTGCCGGCACGATCGGCCTCGCCGGCATGGATGCGTTGCAGCGCATCATGCAGACGACGCAGCGGGCGCAACCCCAGCCAGACCTGCACATACATGCCGGCCACCATCGCCAGCGCCAGACCACCCAGCATCACCATCAGGATGCGGTCGATGCTGGCCATGTCCTTGCGACTGGTCTCGGCCGGGCCGTAGACATACAGCCGGTACGCATGGCCCGCGACGTGGAAGTTGCGTGCCAGCCCATACAGCAGCTCGTCACGCGGCCCACGCAGGGTCAGCAGCTCGACCGAACCCGCCACCGGCCTGGCCATGGTCACATCCAGGCTGCTGTCCCACAGCGACCGGGAGCGATACACGGTGCCTTCGGCGTCCAGCTGCCAGTACCAGCCCGAGAAGATGAAGCGGAACTCGTCGCTGACCAGCCGGTTGTCGAAGCTCACCCGTCCGTTGCCGTCCACCATCAGACCCGCCACAATGCGGTCGGCCCGTTCATCGAGTGAACCGCTCATGCTGCGCAGGATGGCCACATGCAGCTGCTCGCGCATCAGGAGACCGCCCAAGCCGGTGATCAGCAGCACCGCCAGCATGCCCAGCAGCATCAGCCGCTGCGCCAGCCCGATGCGCCGCACGCGCACCGGCCGGGTCGATTGCACAGGACTGTCGCTCATGGGGCTGGATCGACAGACACATCGTCATCATCATCCCCTCCGGCGTCATTGCCTTCGGGTTCAGCAAGCACGAAACCGCGACCACGCACGGTACGGATCATCGACACGCCCAGCTTGCGCCGGATACGGCCGATCAGCACGTCCAGCGCATTGGAGTCCGGATCGCTGTCGCGGGCATAGACATGCTCGACAATGTCGGAGCGACTGAGCACCACGCCGGGCTGGTGCATCAGATAGGCCAGGATGCGCTCTTCCTGTGCCGTGAAGGCCAGCCGCCGGCCGTCCATCGAGAAACGTCCCTGCAGCGTGTCATAGGAAAGCGGTCCCACCTGCAGCACCGGATCGGCATGACCGTAGGCACGGCGCACCAGCGCACGCAGTCGCACCACCACCTCTTCGTGCATGAAGGGCTTGGTGAGATAGTCGTCAGCACCCGCACCGAAACCGGCCAGCTTGTCGCTCCAGCGGCCACGCCCGGTGAGAATCAGCACCGGAAAATTGCACCCCTGCTCGCGCCACTGCTTCAGCACCGAAATTCCATCCAGCTCAGGCAGCCCCAGATCCAGCACCGCCGCGTCATAGCGCTCGGTGCTGCCCAGGAAGGAAGCCTCCTGACCATCCATTGCAAGCTCGGCCACCATGCCGGACTCTTCCAGCGCAACCTTCAGACTCTGGGCCAGCTCGCGGTCATCCTCAACAATCAGCACTCGCATCACCGCACCTCGATCTCTTCTTCGCTCAGGACCCTGCCCGTGACCGGGTCCAGCGTCAGCTCGATGAGCGAATCATTGGGGAGACGAAGGTCGATCTCGTACACGGGCTGCTCGTCACGGTCGTACTTCAGCTCGACCTCCAGCACCGTGCCGGAATAGCGGCGCAGCAACGATTCCAGCAGGTCGGGCAACTGCTTCATGCCGGGCGTGGGCACGAAGACACCGATATCAGAAATCAGCTCACCGGTGCTGGCATCAACGAACAGGCCACGCACCTGACCGTTTTCCTGCAGCACCCGGACGTGGTAGATTTCGCGCCCCTGGCGGCCGCGCTCCAGATCCACGTCCACCACGCGACCCGGATGCTGTTTCAGCACCTTGCGCAGCAGCTTGGGCAGGTCGGCCAGCAGCGGCCCCGTCTCGCGACGGACTTCCTCACCGGTCACAGCGTCGATATGGATCTCGCGCCGACGGCCACTCTCGTCCAGCAGCCGGACCTCGTAGACATGGCGCCCCTTGTCGTTGCGGTCCAGCTCCACATCCAGCACGTTGCCGGCATGCTTGCGCTGCACCGTCTGCAGGATCTCGGCCAGCGGCCGAAAACGCCCCGCCGTGACGGCATTGCGCACTTCGTCATGCTCGGCAGCCAGCGTGCCGGCTGCGGCCAAGGACAGCAGCGCAGCCACCGGAGCAGCAAGCAGGGAGGGGAGGAACCAGGTCTTCATGCCGAGCATCGTAGCCAATCCTGTCTGAACGAATCGTGAACCATGTCGTCAGGGTAGGTTCACCGCGGATGGGGGACAATGCAGGCATGACAGAACAGACCTGCGCCACGCCCTCTTCCATGCGTCCCCGCATCGCCCTCTATTCCCATGACACCATGGGCCTGGGTCACATCCGCCGCAACACGCTGATTGCCCAGACCCTCATCCAGCCGCCGCTGTCGGCTCAGGTCCTGCTGGTCTCCGGCATCCGCGAATCCGGCGCCTTTGCGCTGCCGCCAGGCATCGACAGCATCACCCTGCCCGCCTATCGCAAGCGGCCTGATGGCAACTATACCGCCCGCGCGCTGGACATGCCGCTGGAACAGCTTGTTGCGCTGCGCAGCCAGACCATCCTGGCCGCACTCACGGCCTTTGCGCCCCAGTTGCTGATCGTCGACAACGTGCCGCGCGGTGCACTGTCCGAGCTGGATACGGTCCTGCCGACCATGCGGGCACGGGGCACGCACATCGTGCTGGGTCTGCGCGACATCATCGACACCCCCGAGGCCGTGGCCCGACAGTGGGATCGCCAGAAGAATGCCGACATCCTGCGACGATGCTTCGACGCCGTCTGGATCTATGGTGACCCCCGGGTCTACGACACCATCTCCGCCTACGGCCTTGACCGACTCGAGAGCATCGAGGTCACGCCGGTGGGCTATCTGGACCCGAACCATCGCTGGGAGGCCGGAAGCGACATCCCTGGCACCGCCTCGGACGGGACCGTGGCCGAAACATCCGATGCCCCCTATGCCCTGTGCATGATGGGTGGTGGCCAGGACGGGCTGGCCGTGGCCGAAGCCTTCGCCCGGGCACCGCTGCCCAGCGGCTGGCGCGGCATCATCCTCACCGGCTCGATGATGCCGGCCGAGGCACGCCAGCGGCTGCAGGCCCTGGCCGATGCCCGGCCCGAGCTTCAGCTGCTCCCGTTCGTGGCCGAACCACTGACCCTCATCCGCAATGCCCGCGCCGTGGTGGCCATGGCCGGCTACAACAGCACCATGGAAGTGCTGGCGCTGGGCAAGCGCACGCTGCTGGTACCGCGTGTCACCCCCCGTGCCGAGCAATGGCTGCGGGCCAGCCGGCTGGCCGAACTGGGCCTGGTGGGCTGCCTGCACCCCGACGAGCTGGATCCGGCCCGCGTGGGTGCCTGGCTGGCCGAAGCCGCCAACCCGGCCCCGGCCGTCAGCGCCCTGCAGGCGCTGGACTTTGGCGGGCTGAGGCGCGTGGCCGAGCTGGCTGGCCAGCTGCTGGACACGTCCAGTCCGGCGGCCCGGGTGCCTTCCGCGGCCTGATCCCTTTCATCAACGGCTTCTTCTCTCTTTCAGGAACCTCCCATGTCCGAGCCCCGTTCTCCCATTGCCGTCGGCTACGTGCTGAAGCGCTATCCGCGCTTTTCGGAAACCTTCGTCGTCAACGAGATCCTGGCGCTGGAAAAGGCCGGCGTGCAGGTCGACATCTTTGCACTGGGCCCGGTCAGCGAGACCCACTTCCAGGAAGCCATCTCGCGCGTGCGTGCCCCCGTGCACCGCATCCGCCATCAGTTCCACGACACGGAGCTGTACTGGCAGCTGCTGGTTCAGGCACGCAAGACCCTGCCCGAGTTCCGCCGCCTGGCCCACCTGGCTGATGAGCACGACTGGGTGACGGTCGGTCAGGCCGTGCTGCTGGCCATGCAGGCGCAGAGCAAGGGCATCCGCCATCTGCACGCCCACTTCGGCACCCAGGCCGCCACCGTGGCCCGGCTGGCCGCGGCCTTTGCCGGCATCCATTACAGCTTCACCGCCCACGCCAAGGACATCTACCACCAGTACGAAGAACCGGTACAGCTGGATCTGAAGATCCGCGATGCCGCCTTCACCGTCACGGTGTCGGACTACAACGTGGACTATCTGCGCACCCACTTCGGCGCGCCCACCGATCGCACCCACCGCATCTACAACGGCCTGGACCTGTCGGCCTTCCCGTACCACCCGCCCATCAACCGGCCCCCGCACGTGGTGGCCGTGGGTCGCCTGGTCGAGAAGAAGGGCTTCCCGTTCCTCATCGAGGCCATCGGCCTGCTGCGCGACCGGGGCATCGATTGCCGCTGCACGCTGGTGGGCGACGGCCCGCTGCGGCCGCAGCTGCAGAAGCAGATCGAGGACCTGGGGCTGACCGACCGCGTGCAGCTGGCGGGCGTGCGACCGCTGACCGAGGTGTCGGCCTTCCTGAAAGGGGCCGCCGTGCTGGTGGCGCCCTCCATCATCAGCGAAGGCGGTGACCGCGACGGCCTGCCCACCATTCTGGTGGAAGGCATGGCCCTGGGCACCCCCTGCATCTCCACGCAGGTCGTGGGCATTCCCGAGCTGATCCGTGACCACGAGACCGGCCTGTGCGTGCCCCCGAACGATGCCAAGGTGCTGGCCGACGCCATTGCCGAGATGCTGGGCAATCCCACCATGGCCCGACTGCTGGCGGACAATGCTCGTACCCTCATCGAGAGCGAGTACGACGTGCACCGCAACACGGCCCGCCTGCGCGACCTGTTCGCCCAGAGCATCCAGACCGTGGACGCCCGACGCGCCGCACACCAGCCCAGCGCCGCCGAATGAACCTTTCCGGAGTCTCCATGAAGAAACACATCGCCTACGTCTGCGCCGATGCCGGCATCCCGGTCTTCGGCACCAAGGGAGCCTCGATCCATGTGCAGTCGGTGGTGCGAGCCGCCCTGAAGGCCGGCCACCGCGTCACGCTGTTTGCCACCCGCTTCGACGGCCATGTCCCGCCGGGTCTGGAGAACGTGGCCTGCGTCCACCTGCCGGAGATCCCGCAGGGAGACCCCACCAAGCGCGCCCATGCCGCCCTGGAAGCGCGGGACCACATCGCCGAGCGGCTCGACGCGCACGCCCCCTACGACATGGTCTACGAGCGCTATTCGCTCTGGAGCGACGTGGGCATGCGCTGGGCCCGTGAACACGGCATCCCGGGCATTCTGGAAGTGAACGCGCCGCTCATCGAGGAGCAGCGCACCCACCGCCAGCTGGTGCTGGAAGACAAGGCGCGCGCCGTGGCGCAGTCGGCCTTCTCGCAGGCCAGCGCCCTGCTGGCCGTCTCCCCCGGCGTGGCCGACTACCTGCACACCTGGCCCGGCACGGAGGGACGCGTGCATGTGGTGGCCAATGGCGTGGATCCGTCACCCAGCGCCGACAGCGCCGAGCTGCGGGCCGCGCGCCATGCCGACATCAGCAACGAAACCCCGATCGTCATCGGCTTTCTGGGCACGCTGAAGCCCTGGCACGGCCTGCCGCTGCTGGTGGAGGCCTTCGCGCGCCTGCACCGGCGCTTCCCGCAGACCCGGCTGCTGGTGGTGGGTGACGGTCCCGGCCGCACCGACATGGAATCATCGCTCACGGTCCTTGGCCTGCTGCAACACTGCCGCTTCACCGGCGCCGTGCAGGCACATGAGGTTCCGGGACTGCTGGCGCAGATGGACATTGCCACGGCGCCCTACCCGGCTCAGGACAACTTCTATTTCTCGCCCCTGAAGATCTACGAGTACCTGGCCGCCGAACTGCCGGTCGTCACCACCCGCGTGGGCCACCTGGCCACCGTGGTGCTGCAGGACGTCGACGGCCTGCTGGTGCCTCCCGGAGATCCGGACGCCTTTGCCGATGCACTGGCCACCCTGGTCCAGGATCCGGCGCTGCGCCTGTCCATGGGCCGCCGCGGTCGTCAGCGCATCGTGGCCGAACACAGCTGGGATGCCGTCATCGCACGCATTCTGGCCATGGCCGATGCCGCCATGCCGGACAGCCCCGTGATCTGATACGACCGCCCCCGGATTGCCCACGTTCAAGCCCGTTGCAAGAGGAGCCCTTCTTCCCGTGCCCCAGAAAGACACACGCCCAACCGGCAGCCCCATCCGCCGCGTCCTGAAACGCTTCCGTCCCTTCATGAAGGGACAGGGACCGCTGCTGGCCGGCTCGCTGACGGCACTGCTGCTCAGCACCCTGATGCGGCTGGCCGAACCCTGGCCGCTGGCCTTCGTGGTGGACCACGTGCTGGGCAACCCGAAGAACGGCCACAAGGCGCTGGGCCAGTGGCTGGGCAGCCTGGAGACGATGGAAATCGTCTGGCTCTCGGCCGTGGCGGTGGTGGCCTTTGCCGCCCTGCGGGCGCTGGCCGGCTTCCTGTCCACCGTGGGCTTTGCGCGCATCGGCAACGAGGTGCTCAGCAAGGTCCGCAACGTGCTCTACAACCGGCTGCTGCGCCTGTCGCTGGCCTTCCATCAGCGCCAGCGCAGCGGCGACCTGGCGCTGCGCCTGGTCAACGACGTGGGCCAGCTGCGCGAGGTGACGGTCTCGGCCCTGCTGCCGATGATGGCCAACGTCTTCATCCTGGTGGGCATGTTCGGGGTGATGTTCGTGCTGAACTGGCAGCTGGCGCTGATCTCGCTCATCCCGCTGCCGGTGATGTGGCTGTCGGCCAAACGCAGCAGCCGGCTCATCCACGAGGCCAGCCGTCGTCAGCGTACCCGTGAAGGATCGCTGGCCGCCACGGCAACCGAATCGATGTCGGCCATCCGCACCGTGCAGTCGCTGGCGCTGGAAGAAGGCTTCTCGCGCATGTTCCGCGGCAATGACGGCCAGGCCGCCAACGCCGACATGAACACCAAGCGGCTCTCGGCCGGTCTGGAGCGCTCCATCGACCTGCTGGTGGCCTGCGCCACGGCCCTGGTGCTGTGGCAGGGTGCGCTGCAGGTGATCGCCGGCTCGCTCACGGCTGGCGATCTGCTGGTGTTCATCTCGTACCTGAAGAACTCCATGCGCCCGGTGCGCGAATACGCCAAGTACGCCGGACGCCTGTCCAAGGCCCTGGCCTCGGCCGAGCGCATCTCCGACATCCTGGACGAATCGCCCGACATCGCCGACCGCACCGATGCCCGCTCCGCGCCGGCCTTCCGCGGCCAGCTCGCCTTCCGCAACCTGCACTTTGCCTATGAAGACGGTGCACGTCCCGTCTTCAAGGGGCTGGACCTGAAGCTGGATGCCGGCGAGCACGTTGCGGTCGTGGGCCCCTCGGGCATCGGCAAGTCCACGCTGTCGGTGCTGCTGCTGCGCCTCTACGATCCGCAGGAAGGCTGCATCGAGATCGACGGCCACGACATCCGCGAATGGAAGACGGCCAGCGTGCGTCGCCAGATCGGCCTGCTGCCGCAGGACGCGCTGATGTTTGCCGCCAGCATCCGTGACAACCTGGCCTGCGCCGCCGGTCGCAAGGTCAGCGACGCCGAGATCATCGAGGCCGCGAAGCTGGCCAATGCGCACGACTTCATCACGGCACTGCCCGAAGGCTACGACACGGTCATCGGCGAGCGCGGCGCCACGCTGTCAGGCGGCCAGCGCCAGCGTCTGGCCATCGCCCGATTGGCCCTGCGCCGCTGCCCCATCGTGGTACTGGACGAGCCCACCACCGGACTGGACCGTGCCAGCGAGGCCGTGGTGCGCCACGCCATCACCCGCCTCATCGACAGGCGCACGGCGCTGATGATCACCCATGATCTGGACCTGGCATCGCAGGCCGACCGCATCGTCTACGTGGATCAGGGCGGCATCGCCGAATCCGGCACCCACGAAGAGCTGCTGAAGAACGACGGTCCCTACGCGGCCCTCTGGCAGATACACCGTCAGGCTGTGGACGACCTGCAGGCCAAGGCCGCGCTGGCCGACACCGGGAGCGATGCATGAAGATCGAGACCGAACAGGTCCTGCTTGGGCAGGAACCCGACATGCCCGGCCTGTCGCTGCTGCTGGACGAGCAGGCGCTGCTGGATGTGGTGCAGCTGCAGCTGCCGGCAGCCGACATCTCCCGCATCCGCATCGACTACCTGCGCTACAAGCCCGGTACAGGCTGCCTGGCCGGGCTGCGGGTCTTCGATGTGCTGGGCCGCTCGCAGCACGCCTTCGCCCGCGTGCTGCCCCGCGACAGCACCGCCTGGCCGTATCAGTCGCGACGCCTTCTGAAGCGCAGCGCCCGTGACGGCCGCTTCTCGGCGCATGTACTGCCTGCCTGGCACCTGCTGCTGGCCAGTGCCGTCCATGACCGACGCATCACGGCCCTGGCGAGCCTGCTGCACGACCCCGACATGCTCACCGGCCATCATTCGCTGCCGGACGACTTCCGCCCCTGGCCGGCGCCCCACGGCACGACAGGCCTTCTGCAGGATGCCCCCGCCACCCTGTACGACAGCCGCCTGTTCGGTCAGGTGCTGCGCTACAAGCCCGAACGGCGACTGGTGATGCGGCTGCAGCAGGACGGCCGGCCCCGCGGCCTGCTGCGCGCCTGCATCGAGCACGACTTCGAGGCCACGCTGGCCGCCGCACAGCTGGCCCAGACCGTCCAGTCCACGCCACTGCTGGCCGTGGATGCAGCCCGTCATTGTCTGGTCCTTCCCTGGCTGGCTGGCCAGAGCCTGGACAGACTGTTCGCCGCCGAATTACCTGTCATCACCCCGGATCCGCTGTCGGTCACCGACCCCGCAACCTCCGTGACGGCACGCCGCTTTGCCATCGAGGCGGCCGATCTGTCCCTGCTGACCGACGTGGGCCAGCTGCTGTCGAACCTGCATCAGACCAGCGCCCCGCACCCCGTCCAGCGCCACACCGCACACGACATTGACGCCCTGCAGCAGGCCTGCACCACCCTGGCCTACCTGCAGCCCGAGCTGGCCGACGAGGTCTGGGCCCTGTGCACCCGAACCACCCTGGCCCTGCAACAGGGCATCTGGCAGCCGCGCATCACCCACGGCGACATGTCGCTGGAACAGCTGGTGCGCAACGACCTGGGCCAGATCCTCATCATCGACTGGGACAGCGCCGCCTGGGGCGACCCGATGGCCGACTTCGGCTCGCTGCTGGCCCGGCTCGTCGTGCAGCACCTGCAGCGCCACCGTCCCGTCATCCCGCTGGATCCGCTGTCCGCGGACGACGGCACGGCCGAACCGGACTGGAATCACCCCGCATTCACCCCTTCGCCCTCCATCGACAGCACCTCACGCCCCGTTCAGGAAAGTCTGGAGCTGCTGGAGGCTGCACGCGAGGCCCTGCTGGAAGGCCATGGCCGGATCCTCTCCTTCGAGGACCGCAAACGCGCCGGCTGGCACACGGTGGCCCACCTGCTGCGCATGATGCCCGAGGGCTTTCGCCGTCGTCGCGCCGACTGGCCGATGCTGATGCAGCAGATCCTGCTGGTTGCCCAGCACCTGGCCGGCCGGCTGCAGCCCCTCGCACCATCGGCGGGGCGCACCAGCGTGCAGACCGAAGCGCCGCAGAACCGTTCCTCGGCAGCCAGCGTACATGGCGAGCCCGCCCCGCCGGGCGCCACCACCGAGAAGGACGAACGGACAAGCGCACACACAAGCGCTTCAGAAACGTCCTCCGGGTCTCCCACAACGCCCGCGGCATCATCGGACGATCCCGCCACCTGGCCCCAGACCAATGTGGCCCTGATGCAGCCGCTGCTGCTGGATGCCCTGCATCTGCGCCCTGACGCCTGGACACTGCAGCCGGTGCAGGTGCTGCGCCACAAGGCAGGCCGTCGAGCCCTGCTGGAGTACCGGCTACTCCCCTCTTCGGGTACCGATGCCCAGGAGCAGATCCTGCTGGGCAAGCTTCGCTTCAAGGGGGTTGACCGTCACGGCTTCCGGGTGCAGCAGGCGCTGCATGCACGCGGCTTCAGTCTGCCCTGGCTGGCCGTCCCCGAGGCGCTGGCCATTCTGCCCGAGCAGAAGCTGTGGCTGCAGCGCAAGGTTCCCGGCGTGATGGCCACGCGGCTGCTGCGCCCCGGCAGCGGCACGGAGCTGGCCACACGCATTGGCCGGGCCCTGGCCGCGCTGCACCATGCAGGCGCCCACCTGCTCCAGGCGTCGGAAGCCTCGTTCCTGCCTCATGGCAATCCAGCATCCCCCCCCTCTCAGGCAGCGACGGCCAGCTCACCCCTCCATGGCGCACCAGTTCAGTCGGTTACTGTCCGCCCCCTGATCACGAAACGCTGGACACTGGATGATGAGCTGCAGATGCTGCATCAGCGCCTGCGTGAGGCCGCCGTGCTGCGCCCCCAGTGGGCCGTGCGCATCGAGGCCCTCATTCCGGCTACACAGCGGCTGGGGGCACATCTGCAGCCCAACCCGACCACCGGCATCCACCGTGACTGCTATGCCGACCAGGTGCTGGTCGACGGTGAAGAGCTGTACTGGCTGGACCTGGACCTGTTCTGCGAAGGAGATCCCGCGCTGGACGTGGGCAATTTCATCGCGCACCTGAAGGAGGACGGACTGCGCCACCACGGCGACATCGACGCCCTGCGCCCGCATCAGGACGCGCTGCTTGAGGCCTTCCTGCAGGACTCACCCCAAGTGAACGAGCGCACGCCCATGGGCTGGACGCTGCTGGCACTGGCACGGCACATCTACCTGTCGACCCGCTTCCCCGACCGGCACCACACCACCCTGCCACTCCTGGAATATTGCGAGGCACAGCTGCGCCCCTGAGACCCTTCCCCTGAACAGGGGCATCGACCACAGAAACAACGACGAATCCCGCGCGCCGATGCGCTGCTGGCATGAATGCAGCGTACCGGCGGGATGCAACGGCCAGATGGACCGGCCTCTTTCCTGAAGTCATTCAACAATTCACCAGACTCGGAGATATTCGCATGCGAACCACCGTTCTCGAGACCCGACCACACGAGCGGGCACAACAGCCTCGTCATGCCGTCCCCTTCATGGCCCGCTCCCTGCTTGCCCTTGCGCTGAGCGCGGCCCTGGTCCCCGGCGCCCACGCCGAGAAACCCATCGAATGGCAGGAGCCCGGCCTCCAGCTACGCTCGCGCCTGTCCTTCGAGACCGAGTTTCTGCGCAACCGCCAGCTGGCTGCCCGCGACATTCGCACCAAGACCGAGATCACCCCCGAGGCCAGGCTCGCAGGCCGCTGGCAGTTCGACCGGCGCTGGGGGATTGCGGGCGAACTGGAACTGGAAGATGCCACCGAGCGCGAGACGGGCAGGAACACCAATCACGACACCGTGCTGAAGGTCAAGCAGCTGTACGGCGAAGCACAACTTCAGGAATACGGTGCCCGTCTGCGCCTGGGCCGCGTCTCCCACACCGATGATCGTGGCTGGTTCTTCGACACGGAGTTTGACGGCGTGGAAGGCACCCTCGAACAGGGCCCCTGGCAGGTGGTCGCCTTCTATGCCCGCGTGGGTCAGTGGGACCGTGACCTGCTGAGCAGCCGCGAAAGACGCAGTGACGGTACCGACTACCTGGCGGCCCTGGGCACCTACCGGCTCTCCGACACCCACCAGCTGCTGCTGAAAGCCCTGCACCAGAACAACGACCGCACCGATCAGCGTCTCACGCATGTGGCCGCCGGCTCGCAGAACATGCCCAAGAAAGGCATGCAGCACTGGGCCATGGTGAGCCTGGTCAGCGGCCATGAAGGCGGCCGCAGCGTGCTGGGTGAGGCCATCGACCTGGGTGCCACCTGGTTCCTCGACGAGCAGAGCCCCTGGGCACCACGCGCCACCGTCGGCTATGCCTGGGGCAGCGGTGACGACGGCAACGGCAAGGACAACGCCCACCGTCAGAGCGGCCTGCAGAACAACAAGGCCAAGCTGGGCAACATCATGGACTTCGAGGTCTATGGCGTGGCGCTGGACCCGCAGCTCTCCAACCTGCATGTGCTGACGGCCGGCGTGGGCTTTGCCCCCATGGAAAAGAGCACCCTTGACCTGGTGTTCCACCACTATCGGCAGGACAAGGTGGGGGCCCTGGGGAGCGACCGTAGCAACCTGCGCCCTCGCGGCGACCAGCTGAACAAGCGCGCCCTGGGCAACGGCATCGACATCGTCTGGGGCTGGCGACCGACCAAGCAGTGGCGCGTGGAAGTGGCAGGCGGCGTCTTCATGCCGTCCAGCCGTTTCCGCCACAACAACCGGGCCAATGCCGACAAGTCCAGCAACGTCTACGCCGGCAGCGTGGAAATCAAGTACTACCCGAACTGGCCGCTCTGAGCCTGCGCGTGCCCCGGCCCCCCAGGGGACCGACCGTGGGCATGAAGGTACCGGGGCCAGCTGGATGACTCCGGTTCGGAACGCCCAGGGGAGGCGGGCCAGCCCACCCCATGGACCGGCCCGCATGACCTGAGCATGACGTGAAAGAAAAAGGGCGCCACAGGCGCCCTTTCTGCTTTGTGCCAACAGGGCCAGCGGCTGCTGGTCAACGTTCTGTCAGGCAGCCTTCTGCTTCCGGCGGTTGAGGTAGTGCCGCACCACCTCGAAGACGGCAGGCAGGCCCGGAATGATGATCATCGCCAGCGTCACCCACGAGAAATGGGCCTTGACCCAGTCGTTGTTGCCGATGAGATAGCCCAGGCCCGACAGGCCGACCACCCACAGCACGCCGCCCACGATGTTGAACATCGCGAAGCGCGCATAGGTCATCTGTGCCACCCCCGCCACGAAGGGCGCGAAGGTGCGGATGAAGGGCATGAAGCGCGCCACGATGATGGTGATGCCGCCATGCTTCTCATAGAAGGCGTGCGTGCGGTCGAATGCCTCGCGGTTGAAGAAGCGACTGTCTTCCCAGCTGAACACCTTCGGACCGATGTAGCGGCCAATGGAGTAGTTCACCGCATCGCCCAGCACGGCGGCCACGGCCAGCAGGCCCATCAGCAAGGGCAGATCCAGCCCGCCCACAGCCGCGATGGCGCCGGCCACGAACAGCAGCGAGTCTCCCGGCAGGAAAGGCATCACCACCAGCCCCGTCTCGATGAAGATGATGGCAAACATCAGCGCATAGACCCAGACGCCGTAGTTCTGCACCACCATTTCCAGGTGCTTGTCCAGGTGCAGAAAGATGTCGAGCAAGGCAGAGAAATCCATGAGTGGAGCTTTCCAGGCAGACGATAGAGGATGCACAGTTTACCCGAGGGGTTTTCCGCCAGCCGAGATGACACGACACCGCAGACGGACACCGGCATGACACGCCTGTCACATGCGTCGACACCCGGCCTGCGGACGGCTCTGCAATAATGGCGAATGCCTCCTGCGCCCTCGTCGGATATGTCCACGCCCGCCAGCCAGTTCCCCCTGCCCGCCGCATCCAGCGCCGGGCCCACCCGCCCCATTGCCCTGCTGCCCGACGTGCTGATCAGCCAGATCGCCGCCGGTGAGGTCATCGAGCGCCCTGCCTCCGCCATCAAGGAGCTGCTGGAGAACGCGCTGGATGCCGGGGCCAGCCAGATCGAGATCCGCATCGAGGAAGGCGGTCTGCGCCGGCTCCAGGTCATCGACAACGGTCGGGGCATCGAGAAAGACCAGCTGCCGCTGGCCCTGGCCCGGCACGCCACCAGCAAGATAGCCTCGCTGGCCGACCTGGAACATGTCACCTCGCTGGGCTTCCGGGGCGAGGCTCTGGCCTCGATGGCCGCCGTCTCGCGCCTGACCCTGGCCAGCCGTCCACTGGCCGCCGAGCACGGCTGGAAAGTGGACGTGCAACCCGGCCAGGCTGTCCCGCCGCCCGAGCCCGCCGCCATTGCCCCTGGCACCGTCATCGAGGTCATCGACCTGTTCTCGGCCACCCCGGCACGGCGCAAGTTCCTGAAGTCGCCTGCCACCGAGGCCGCCTACTGCCTGGACGCCATCCGACGCATTGCGCTGTCACACCCGGCCGTGCAGTTTGTCGTCCATCAGGACGGCCGCGAAGTGCGCCGCTGGCCCGCCACCACGCCCGCCCAGCGCATCGAGAACCTGGTGGGCGACGGTGCGCGGCTGCTGCCCGTCTCGGCTCAGGCCGGCCCGCTGGCCGTGGAAGGTCTGCTGGGCGAGCCCGATGCTGCCCGCGCCCGCAGCGACCGGCAATACCTGTTCGTCAACGGCCGCTTCGTGCGCGATCGCATGCTGGCCCAGGCCATCCGGCAGGCCTTCCGCGACCGCCTGCACGGCGAGCGCTACCCCGTCTTTGCGCTCTTTCTGACCATCGACCCCACACTGGTGGACGCCAACGTCCACCCTGCCAAGACCGAGGTCCGCTTCCGCGACCCCGGCGCCGTGCGCCACCTGGTCTTTCATGCCATCGAGAACGCCCTGGGCGCCACCCTGCCCCAGCAGCGTCAGGGCGCCAGCCGCACCATCGAACTGGCTGGCGGATCGGGCATGGGCGCTGGCACGGATGTCAGCGGGTACACCTCCGACCGGCACACGGTCCGCTCCCTGCCGGGGCACCAGCCCGCCGCTGCCCTAGGCGGGCGCCCTGGCGCTGGCAGCCTTCCCCTGTCCCGCCATGTGCCGGCCCATGACACCGCGGGCCCTCGCACGCCCCACCACGGCCCGGCACACGATGCGGCGGCCAATCGCGCCAGTCTGGCCTTCCAGGCGCCGAATGGCAGGCCGGCGCAGGACGTGGCAGTTGGCACCAGCGGCTTTGGGCAGACTGAGTCCCGCAGCCCCGTCAATACGGTTCCATGGGAGTCCTCTAGGGCAGGCAGCACCGAAGGCACTGACAGCCTGAACACCGTACCGCATCGCCCGCCTGCCCCCGACTGGCAGCAGGTGGAACTGCGCGCGGCCCCCTCGGACGACGCGGCCCCATCCCCGGTCAACCGTGCGGAAGGGTCATCGGCAGATACCACCTTGGCAGCCCCTGCCCCTCACGCCGCCGAGGCCCGCCCCGGCTGGCCTGGCGTGACGGGTAGCGCCCCGGCTGAGACCACGGGATCTGCGCCGGGCATCGTGCCTCCCGCCGCTGCCACCACGGCAGGCACCATGGCAAGCGCCATGGCAGACGGGGTGGCCGGTGGCTCGACAGGCACTGCGGGCGCACCTGGTTCTGCGCCATCCACACATGCGGCACCGCCGCCGGACGCGCCGCCACTGGCGCACACGCCCCGCATGGGCTTTGCCCTGGCCCAGCTGCACGGCATCTACATCCTGTCGCAGACGGCGGATGGTTTGATCATCGTGGACATGCACGCCGCGCACGAGCGGATCGTGCTAGAGCGACTGAAGAAAGCCCACCGCGACCACCGGATCGCCCGCCAGCCGCTGCTGATTCCCGCCGTCTTCCAGGCCACTGAACTGGACGTGGCCACCGTCACCGATGACGCCGACTCTCTGGGCGATCTGGGCATCGACCTGGAAGTGCGTGGCCCCGACACCCTCGCCGTCACCAGCGTGCCTGCCCTGCTGTCGCGCGCCAACCCCGAGAAGCTGGCCCGCGAAGTGCTGGCCGCCTGGCAGGCGCCCGCACAGCACAACGCGCTGGAAAAGCGCCTGGACCGCCTGCTGGCCACCATGGCGTGCCATGGTTCGGTACGCGCCAACCGCGCCCTGACCCTGCCCGAGATGAACGCCCTGCTGCGCGACATGGAGGCCACGCCCGACGCAGACTTCTGCAACCACGGCCGCCCCACGTGGTTCCGGCTGACGCTGGAAGAGCTGGACCGCTGGTTCATGCGGGGGCAATGAACATGCGCGCCCTGATGCTGCTGGGCCCCACCGCCTCCGGCAAGACCGCGCTGGCGCTGGAGCTGGCAAGACACCTGCCGGTGGAGATCATCAGCGTGGACTCTGCGCTGGTGTACCGCGACATGGACATCGGCACCGCCAAGCCCACGGCCGAAGAAAGAAATTCGTCGCCTCACCACCTTATCGATATCCGCGACCCGGTTCAGAGCTACAGTGCTGCGGAATTCGCCACCGATGCCTGGCGGCTGATCGACAAGATCGAGGCACGCGGCCGCCTGCCGCTGCTGGTGGGTGGCACGATGCTGTATGCGCGCACGCTGCTGCATCCCATGGACGACCTGCCCGGCGCCCGTCCCGACATCCGCGCCCGGCTGGATGCCGAAGCGGCCGAGCACGGCTGGCCGTACCTGCACCAGCGTCTGGCCACGCTGGATCCGATCACCGCCCAGCGCCTGCACGCCACTGACGCCCAGCGCATCCAGCGCGCACTGGAAATCATCGAGATCACTGGCCAGCCCCTGTCCACCCTGCACGCCGCCGGCCAGAAACCCAAGGCCCATCCTGACATCCGCATCGTCAGCCTGGAACCGGGCGATCGAAGCCAGCTGCACGCCCGCATTGCCCAGCGCTTTGCACAGATGCTGGAGCACGGCTTCATCGACGAAGTGAAGCGCCTGCACGCCCGCCCCGAGCTGCACGCCGAACTGCCCGCCATGCGCACCGTCGGCTACCGTCAGGTGTGGCAGATGCTGGACGGCGAACGCTCGCCCGACACCCTCTTCGAGGCCGGCGTGGCCGCCACCCGCCAGCTGGCCAAGCGCCAGCTCACCTGGCTGCGCTCGCTGCCCGTGGACCTGCGGCTGGATTGCCTGCGTAGTGGGTTGGGCGATGAGGTGATGCGGTTCATTGACGACAGCAGGAACGCTGCTGTCAGTGCACGCTGAAGCGGGCTACTGATGTGCTGCTGGAAAGGCACCGCGCTCGGTGTAAGGCCGGACCTGTGGATGAACGAGGGCGGATTTCTGTACGAGGAGAGGAAGCGTGATCTGGCCGACACCTTGCATCATGACGGCTGAACACGAATCACGCCCGAACATCGACAACGTAATCTTTCCGGTACTGCATGATCTGACTGTCAGCTGACAGAAAGAGCATCCGATCGACTTCTGCCTGCATCATCAACAGGCGGTCAAACGGATCCCGATGCAGCAGCGGCCACCGCTGGACAGCCACGATGTGCCGCAGTCGAATGCGCATCTCTTCAAAGCCCTGATCCAGCAATTCATCCGCGATTCGCTGTGGATCATGCGGGAAGATGTCCTTCCGCAAGCTGGCCTTGATGGCCAGTTCCCAGATGCTGGCATCACTGAAGCACAGGGTATTGCGCTCGTCCATCAGAAAGGCCTGGATCCTGGGAGAGAACATCTCCTGCCTGCCTTCCAGGTACCACAGCAGGACATGCGTGTCGCAGAGCGCTTTCATTTCGCCTTCCCGGCTGCACGCAGAAGCTCGGCCTCAGACGACTCCTGGCCGGCGAACAGCGCCTGGATCTCGTCTTCCAGCCAGCGATCGAAATCCTCGGGGATGGTCAGCTGCCCCTTCAGCGTTCCCATCTGCCGCCTTCTGCCTTCCCGTTGCACGGGCATACCGGCTGAGGTCTTTTCCGCCACCCTGTAGCCTGCCTCTGCCCCCTCCTCCTCCTGCCGCCCAGCGGGGCTTGTGCCCTGTGCTTCAGGCTGAGCAGGCGCCCATGCCTGTGCCGCACTGTCGAGCTGTCGCAGCCGCCAGTATTCAGCCACCGACATCACCACGGCCACGCCCCTGCGCTGGCGCTCTATGACCACCGGCCCCTGATCGACGGATTCCAGAAGCTCAGCAAAGCCCTGGCGGGCCTTGCTGGCAGTGATGGTGCGCATGGGGGATCCTCTTCAGACCGGAAATTGTACGTATTGTACAAAGCAGACCTGAAAGGAGGAAAGTACAGGCCGTAGTCAGCCCTTCCTTAGTTCACCCCTCGAACAAACCCCGCACCGTCTCGGCCAGCCTGGCGATTCCCGCGTCCGACAGGTCGTCGGCCTGCACGGTATGGCGCTTGTCCCAGTGGCTGAAGTTGCGGCCCAGCGAACGGCTGTATTGCGGGTCGTAGTGGCGGCTCATCAGCTCGGCAAACAGCTCGGGCAGGTTGCCTTCGTGGGCCCACGCCTGCCAGCGGGTGACGGTCTCGTTGCCTTGCAGCTGCTTGAAGCGGCCCAGCAGGTCGGCAAAGGCGGCGGGGTCGTCGCCCAGGTAGGCGTAGTCGCGCAGCAGGAAGTCCAGGCGGGATTCGGGGCTGGCGTCGATTTCCACCAGGTCGGTGCTGGCGCGCAGGTGGGTCACCATGTCCAGCGGCAGGCTGATGCTGCCGATGCGGGCGCTTTCGCTTTCGGTGTAGACGGGGCGGGAGGGATCCAGACGCTGCAGCGCGGTGTAGAGCTGGGTCTCGAACTGTTTCTGGGGCGGCTGGGGCTGGCCGGGCCAGGCGCCCAGCATGGAGCCCTTGTGGCGGGCCATGCCTTCCAGGTCCAGCACCTGGGCGCCCTGAGCAGCCATGGCCTGCAGGATGCGGGTCTTGGCGGTACCGGTCTGGCCGCACAGCACCACCAGGCGCAGGCCGTGGATGAGCGGTGGCAGGCTGTCGACGACGTGACGGCGGAAGGCCTTGTAGCCGCCCTTGAGCTGCTGGGCGTCCCAGCCGGTCATGCGCATCCAGGTGACCATGGAGCCGCTGCGCAGGCCGCCGCGCCAGCAGTACACCAGGGGGCGCCAGCTTTCGGGCTTGTCGGCGAAGGCTTCTGCCCAGTGGCGGCCCAGGTTGGCGGCCACCAGACCGCCGCCGATGCGGCGTGCCTCGAAGGCGCTCTTCTGCTTGTAGATGGTGCCGACCAGGGCGCGTTCCTCGTCATTCAGGACGGGATGGTTGACGGCGCCGGGCAGGTGGTCGAGGGCGTACTCGGAGGGGGAACGGGCGTCGACGAGGGTATCGAAATCACCGATGGCCTCGACGCCCACCGGACCGCGATGGTTTGCCATGTGCTTGCTCGGTGGCGGAGGGAAATGGGAGTCGAACCCACCCGGCGACGCATGGCGCCACCCACCGGGTTTGAAGCCCGGCCGACCCACCGGGATCGTGTTCCCTCCGATGGTGCAAAGACGGTGATTGTGGCACGAAATTCGCGGGATTTATTCCGTGGATCCCTTGAAAACCTCGCTTTCCAGCCGCAGCACGTGCGTATCCCCCACGCGGCGGCACAGACCGATGCGGTCGAAGAACTCCAGCATCTGCACGGCACGCTTGCGGCCCAGGCCGCTGGCGTCGCGGAATCTTGCCACGGTCAGGACGGGAAGAGACTTGCCTCCCTGCCCTGTCGGTTTCGGGGTGGCATGTGCGTGGCGGCCAGGTTCCGCACCGGAGGCGCCTTCAGCAGGCGGCTCGCTCGCCTGTTGCACCTCAGCCAGATCCGATTCCACAGGCTCTTTGTTCTCCAGCGCCAGCTGCCGCACCAGCGCGGCCAGCCGGGCAGCGGTGGCGGCGTCCAGATACAGGTCCTTCACCACCTGGTAGAGGCGGCCGCTGCGGGCCAGGCGGGCCATGGTGGGGCGCAGGTTGGCGGCGGGTTCGCCCAGGTGTTCGGCCAGGTCGCGCACCCAGGCGCCCTGGGCGCCGGCTTCCATTAGGTGCGGGGTCAGGCGCTGCAACAGGGTCTCGTCGCGGGCAGCCAGCTGGCTGCCGTGTTCAGGCAGGTGGACGAAGGCGCCGCTCTGGGCCACGCTGCCTTCCTTCACCAGGGCATCCAGCAGCAGACGCCAGTGAGCGTCGTCCATGCGCAGGCGAGCCAGGCGGCGCAGGCGGGCGGCGTCGGGGCCGATCTCGTCGGTGGCGTTCTGGTGGTAGGCGGCCAGGGTGTCCAGCACGGTACGGCGCAGGTGCTGCCAGGCAAGCTCGCCGATGATGAAGTCACCGGCCAGGCGACGATGCGGCAGGGTCTGCAGGCTGGCATCAAAGGCCGCCACGCTGGCCAGGCCAAAGACCTGCTGCCACTGGCGCAGGTCCACGCCGTGTTCGCAGGCCTCCAGCAGGCCCACCAGGCGGTCGCGCAGCGCGGGGCGTTGCAGGGCCTGCAGCAGCTGCAGGCGCTGCGGGGTTCGGCGGTAGCGTACCGGCGCACGGGAATCCAGCACACGGCCGCCACCGATGATGCGCTGGCCGGCGGCATCGCGCAGGATCAGCCGGTCGCCATGCCAGGCGGCCAGGGGTTGCGGCAGCACCAGCTGCGCCAGACCCGTGCCGCCCGGCGCCAGGGTGTCAGCGTCCAGCACGGCCACGGCGGCCGGGCTGGCGGTAGTGCCTAGGTGGACGTGCACGCGGGTGCCGCTGCGGATCGCCCGGGGCTCGGCATGCCACAGGTGCAGTTCCACATCCAGCCGGTCAGAGACCGAGGCGATGCCGGGCTGGGCCAGCCAGTGGCCCCGCTGCAGCTGGTCACGCTCGATGCCGGCCAGGTTGATGGCGCAGCGCTGGCCGGCGTGGGCCGTGTCGGTGCTGCGGTTCTGGGCGTGCAGCGAGCGCACGCGCAGCTCTTTCGGGCCATCGGGCAGCTGCTGCAGCACGTCACCCACCTGCACGTGACCGGCATGCACGGTGCCGGTGGCCACGGTGCCCACGCCGTCCAGGCTGAACACACGGTCAATGGCCAGGCGGAAACCCATCTGGGCCGGCAGTGCTGCGATGGTTTCGGCAGGTTCTGTGGCAGCCGCGGCCCGAACGGGGCTGTCGGAATCATGGGGATCTGCGGTCCCGTCCGCACCATGCGCCGCATCCAGCCGCACCGCCTCGGCGCGCAGCAGCTGGCGCAACTCGGCCACGCCGTCACCGCGGGTGGCCGAAACAGGGATGATGGGTGCGCGGGCCAGAGGCGTGTCGGCCAGCAGCGCTGTCACCTGCTGGGTCACCTCCTGCACGCGGGCTTCATCCACCCGGTCGATCTTGGTGATGGCCACCACGCCGCGGTCGATGCCCAGCAGCGACAGGACGGCCAGGTGCTCGCGGGTCTGCGGCATCACGCCGTCATCGGCTGCCACCAGCAGCAGGGCAAAGTCGATGCCGGTAGCGCCGGAAATCATCGTGTGCAGCAGCTTTTCGTGGCCGGGCACGTCGATGAAGGCGATGGGTTCGCGGGGCAATCCGAAGGCGGGCACTACCTTGGTTTGACCAGCCGTAGCAGCAGACGCAACGCTGCCCTCCCCCACCGCCGGCCCATCATCGCTCGGCGCCAGGAAGGCATAGCCCAGCTCGATGCTCATGCCGCGCTTCTTCTCTTCGGGCAGGCGGTCGGTGTCGGTGCCGGTCAGAGCCCGGACCAGCGAGGTCTTGCCGTGGTCGATGTGCCCGGCGGTCCCGATCATCATGGCGTGTTCTCCAGCTGCTGCCATTGCTGCGCGAACGTACCTTCGTCGGCCTCGTCCAGGCAGCGCAGGTCCAGCCACAGGGCGTCGTCGGCCACGCGGCCGATGACGGGGCGTGGCAGTTCCCGCAGGCGGGCTGCCAGGGCCTTCAGGCGGCGGCCGGCACGCTTGCCGTCGGCGCAGCGGATGACCATGCCGCAGCTGGGCAGCGAATCCACCGGCAGCGCGCCGCTGCCAATCTGGCTGAACATGGGCTCGACGGTGACGGTCCAGGCAGGCGCCAGCGCGGCCTGCATGCCGGGCAGCAGGCGCTCGGCCTGGCGGCGGATGTCGACCTGCGGGCGGATGAAGAGTCGCAGCGTGGTCAGCCGTTCGGGCAGGCGCTCGGGCACCATGTACAGGCGCAGCAGCGCCTCGATGGCCGCCAGGGTGATCTTGCCCACGCGCAGCGCGCGCTTGAGCGGGTTCTTCTTGAGGCGGGCAATGAGATCCCGGTGACCGACGATGAAGCCGGCCTGCGGGCCGCCCAGCAGCTTGTCGCCGCTGAAGCTCACCAGATCGGCACCGGCAGCCACGGTCTCCTGCACGGTGATCTCGCGCGGCAGCCCCCAGCGGGACAGGTCCACCAGGGTGCCACTGCCCAGGTCCACGGCCATGGGCAGCCCAGCCTCATGCGCGATGCGGGCCACCTCGGCCTCGGACACGCTGCGTGTGAAGCCCTGCACCGCATAGTTGCTGGTGTGGACCTTCATGAGCATGGCGGTGCGCGGGGTGATGGCGCCGGCGTAGTCGGCCGGATGGGTGCGGTTGGTGGTACCCACCTCCACCAGTTTGGCCCCAGCGCGCGACATGATGTCCGGGATGCGGAAGGCGCCGCCGATCTCGACCAGTTCGCCCCGCGAGACCACCACCTGCTTGCCCCGTGCCAGGCTGTTGAGCATCAGCAGCACGCCAGCGGCGTTGTTGTTGACAATGGTGGCGTCTTCGGCCCCAGTCAGTTCGCGCAGCCAGCCACTCACCAGGTCGTCACGGTCGCCGCGTCCGCCGCTGTCCAGGTCAAATTCCAGGTTGGCGGGCGTGGTCATGGCCCGTGCCACGGCCTGGGCCACCTCATCCGGCAGCAGTGCCCGACCCAGATTGGTGTGCAGCACGGTGCCCGTGAGGTTGAAGACCTCGCGCAGGCGCGGGGCCAGCTGACGGCGCAGGGTCCCTTCCACCCGGGCCGTCCAGGCCTCGTCGGTCGCGGGAAGCCCGCCACCGGCCGTGGATGGCTGTGCACGGCCGGCCGATGCGCCCCCGGCTTTTGCTGTGTCCTGCCCACCGGCGTCCTGTCCCCGCCAGGCGTTGCGCACCTCGGCCAGCAGGTCGCGGATGACGGCCACGGTGCGAGTGTGGCCGTATTCGTCCAGCAGGGGCTGCATGCCCGGCAGGCGCAGCAGCGCATCCACCGAAGGCAGGGTCGGCTGCACGCCCTGGCCAGGGCCGTTGCCGGCAGGCGCCTGCGCCGACTGACGCCCCCCATCGGGTGCCACGTGGCCAGCCGGAATGTCGCGCCCTGCCATCAGTGTGTGGTCCTGTGGCCGTCTTCTTGAGCGGGCGGGAGCGATGGCGTGCCCGTCTGCCCTGCCCCGCTTCCGGCGTCGCCGGCCTCATCTTCGGGGAAGAGGAAGGGATGGGCCCCGGCACGCGGATGCCCGTCCTGGCCCATCATCATGTCCAGCATCAGGGTCCCCAGGTCGTCGGCCAGCACCTCGATGGTGGGATCCTTTCTCAGGTCGAAGATCTTGCTGTAGCAGCCGCACTTGCCGCAAAGCTCGGCCATGCAGGGCACGGCAGCGCGCTGTGCACCGACCATCGGGTTCTTCACCAGATCCTCGCGTGACATCAGCGGGGTATCCACGGATTCAAGCCGGCGATAGCTGATGCCTTCGGTGGAGGCGCAGTTGCTGCACTTGACGCGCACCATGTGCCACTCCGTCTCGCAGATGGAGCAATGCAGATAGCGAAGGCCTTCTTCCTGACCGCCGATGTGCACGACGCTGGCCAGCGGCGAGCTGCTGCACACGGGGCAGATGGTGGGGGGATCGACGAAAGGCAGGGTCTTGAGGTCCAGCCGCGAGGCACGGCTCATCATGACCACCTGCACGGCGGCCATCACCACCGGGGCGCGCACGCGCTGGCTGTCGTTCAGATGCTCGTTGCTCCACAGGCTGGCCAGCAGATGGCCCAGTGCCGCGTCGTCCAGGGCCTGAAGCTCGGCCAGCACCTGACGTTCCACGTCGTTGGCTTCTTCGACGCCCGGGCCCTGCTGCAGATGCCCGACGATGGCGCGCATGACCGGCTTCCAGGCAGGATCGATGTCGGCCGGCAGCTGCCACAGCGGCATGGCGTGGCGCTGGGCGCGGTCGATCCGCTCGGCGTCGGGCTGGGGCATGTCGGGCACGGCATCCAGCGCGGCATGCTGGGCGTCGACCAGGCGGGCCAGATAGCGCAGGAAGGGGCCCATGGGGCTGCCTTCGGCCAGATGGCGCAGGCGCGCTGCGCGCTCACGCAGTCGCGTGGCTGGCTGGGGGAGGATGATGCGAGGAAAGGCGGTGCGATCGAGGGCTTCGATCTCACCCGGCTGGAGAATGCGCTGCGACATGAATTTCCCTGGTTTGAATGCGGGGCGTGCCGTGGACACGCGGGCGCCGGCAAGGGCGGCCCAGGTGTTCACGGCACGCTGCAGGGATCATAGCCGCTTTGGCCGACGCAGAACAATGCTACGCGGCCAGCCAGCCTCAGCGGTTGTCGCCCGTCATCTTGCGGTACCAGGCGCGGTGGTGCTGCTTGGCCCACGCGCGGGTGACGGTACCGTAGAACATGGCGCGGATGGTGCCGGTGGTCCAGATGGCGGCATAGACGTGCATGATGATCAGCATGATCATGCAGAAGGCGGCCGTGGCATGCACCAGCACGCCCACCCGCTCCCAGAAGACGGGCAGATCCAGCCAGGCGCGCCAGATCATCACGCCGCTGACCACCAGCGCCAGCATGCACACCACCAGGCCCCAGAACAGCACCTTCTGGCCCCCGTTGTACTTGCCCTGCTCCGGCATGTCATGGTCGTTGCCGTCGACCATCTTCTTGATGTCCATCAGCCAGCGGATGTCACGCTTCTGGATGTAGTTGAGCTTCCAGAAGCGCGCCGCCATGATGATGAAGAAGAAGGCCATGCCGACACCGAAGTACGGATGCAGGATCCGCGTCCACGGGCCGCCACCAAAGAGCTGGGTGAGCGGGAAGAAGGCCGGATGGAACATCGCCAGCCCCGTCAGCACCAGAGCGATGAAGAAAAAGCCGACGATCCAGTGGTTGAGCCGCTCGGAAGCGTTGTAGCGAACGATGTCGCGTGGGTTGCGTTGCATGGATCAGACCTCCTTGCCGGGTTGGGCACCGGACGATGCCTGCTGCTGCTTGGCAGCCGCCGCCTGCCGGGCCAGTTCCCTGTCCTCGGCATCCATTTCGTCCTCCAGCTCCTTGGACACCGAGTTGGGGCCCTTGGTGATGAAGTGGAACAGGCTGCCGAGCATGGCCGCGCCCATGGCCACCATGGCCAGCGGCTTGGCCACGCCCTTCCAGACCGTCACCATCGGGCTGATCTGGGGCTTCTCAGGCAGGTTGGCGTAGATGGACGGCTTGTCGGCGTGGTGCAGCACGTACATGACGTGCGTGCCGCCCACCCCTTCCGGATCGTACAGGCCGGCATTCTCGAAACCGCGCCGCTTCAGATCCGCAATGCGGGTCTCGGCGTGGTCCTTCATGGCCTCCTTGGTACCGAAGACGATGGCGCCCGTGGGACAGGTCTTGACGCACGCAGGCTCCAGACCCACCGCCACCCGGTCGGAACACATCGTGCACTTGTAGGCCTTGTTGTCCTTCTTGGAGATGCGCGGGATGTTGAACGGGCAGCCGGTGATGCAGTAGCCGCAGCCGATGCACTTCTCCTCGTGGAAGTCCACGATGCCGTTGGTGTACTGCACGATGGCACCCGGCGACGGGCAGGCCTTCAGGCAGCCCGGCTCGGCACAGTGCATGCAGCCGTCCTTGCGGATCAGCCACTCCAGGTTGCCGGTGGCCTCGTTCTCATACTCGGTGAACCGCATCACCGTCCAGGTGTTGCCGTTCAGGTCGGTGGGGTTGTTGTACGTGCCGTTGGTGGTGCTGACCACCTCCGGCCCGAACGGTGTTTCCACGATGTCGGGCCGGAGATCGTTCCACTCCATGCAGGCCGACTGACACGCCTTGCACCCGATGCACTTGGAGACATCGATGAGCTTGGCGATCTCGCCGGAGCGTGGTTCACGCACCTGGGGCGGCGGCGTGGTGGTGGCTGACAGGCGTTTGATATCGAGTGATTGCATCGACATGTTTCAGCTCCTCAGATCTTCTCGACCTTCACGAGGAAGGACTTGAACTCAGGCGTGAAGCTGTTGCCATCACCCACAAACGGCGTCAGCGTGTTGGCCAGGAAGCCCGGCCGCGTCATGCCCTTGAACCCCCAGTGGATGGGAATGCCCACGTGGTGGATCGTCTTGCCGTCGATCTTGAGCGGCCGGATGCGCTTGGTGACCACCGCCACAGCCTTGATGAAGCCGCGCTTGGAGGACACCTTCACCTTGTCGCCGGCCTTGATGCCCAGCTCCTGGGCCAGCGCCTCGCCGATCTCAACGAACTGCTCGGGCTGCAGCGAGGCGTTGATGAGCGCGTGCTTGGTCCAGTAGTGGAAGTGCTCGGTCAGCCGGTAGGTGGTACCCACGTGCGGGAACTCCTCGGGCTTGCCGAAGGTTTCCCAGATCGGCTTGAAGACCCGGGCCGCCGGCGACGAGGTCGCCTTCGGATTGTTCGGGTACATGGGGTTGTAGCCCAGCGGCGTGTCGAACGGCTCGTAGTGGGTGGGGAACGGCCCTTCGGCCATGCCCTGACGCGAGAAGAAGCGCGCCACCCCTTCCGGGTTCATGATGAACGGCCCAGCCCCCGATTCCGGTGCCAGCGTGGGCGCCATGTCGGGAACATCGGCACCGACCCACTTGCTGCCGTTCCACTCCACCAGCACGCGATTCGGGTTGTAGGGCTTGCCGTTCAGGTCGGTGGATGCCGTGTTGTACAGCACTCGCCGGTTGGCCGGCCAGGCCCATGCCCAGTTCAGCGTGTTGCCGATGCCGGTGGGGTCGGAGTTGTCGCGCCGGCCCATCTGGTTGCCGGCCTCAGTCCAGCAGCCCGCCCAGATCCAGCAGCCGCTGGCGGTGGAACCGTCGTCGCGGCATTCACCGAAGCCCGCCAGCTGCTGGCCAGCCTTGCGGATGACCTTGGTGGGGTCCTTCGGATCGGTCACGTCCTTCAGCGCCCGGCCGTTGTACTCCATGGCCAGTTCTTCGGGCGTGGGCTCTTCCGGACGCGCATAGCCGCTCCAGTCCAGATCGCGGATCGGATCAGGGAACACCCCGCCTTCCTTGGCGTACAGCTCCTTGAGGCGGAGGTGCAGCGCCGCCATGATGGCGATGTCGGGACGTGCCTCACCCGGCTGCTCGGCCGCCTTCCAGTGCCACTGCAGCACCCGCGCCGAGCTGACGATGGAACCGTCCTCCTCGGCAAAGCAGGTGGTGGGCAGCCGGAAGACCTCGGTCTTGATGCTGGCAGTGTCGACGTCGTTGAACTCGCCGAAGTTGCGCCAGAACTCGGAGGTCTCGGTGGCCAGCGGGTCCATGATGACCAGGAACTTCAGCTTGGACAGGCCGCTGCGCACCCGCCCGCTGTTGGACAGCGCGGCAATGGGATTGAAGCCCTGCGCCAGGTAGCCGTTGACCTTGCCCTCGTTCATCATCTCGAAGATCTGGAGCATGTCGTACTCCTTGTCGAGCTTGGGCAGGTAGTCGAACAGCCAGTTGTTCTCCTTGGTCGCCTTGTCGCCGTACCACGACTTCATCAGGCTGACGTGGAACTTCGGATAGTGCTGCCAGTAGCTGACCTGGCCCGGCCGCAGCGGCTTCAAGGTGCGCTTGGCGATGTACTTGCCGTAGTCCTGCTCAGCCTCGCGCGGCAGCGTCAGGTAGCTGGTCAGCGAGGCCGAGAGCAGACCCAGGTCGGTCAGACCCTGGATGTTGGAGTGGCCGCGCAGCGCGTTCATGCCGCCGCCCGACACGCCGATGTTGCCCAGCAGCAGCTGCACCATGGCACCGGTGCGTAGGATCTGCGCCCCGATGGAGTGCTGCGTCCAGCCCAGCGCGTACATGATGGTGGCCGCCCGGCCCGGCACGGCCGTCGAGGCCAGCGTCTCGGCCACGTGCAGGAACTTGTCCTTCGGCGTGCCGCACACGCGTTCCACCGCCTCGGGCGTGTAGGACGCATAGTGCTTCTTCATGAGCTGATAGACGCAACGCGGGTGCTGCAGCGTGGGATCGGTACGCACGTAGCCATCCGGCCCGAGCTCATAGTCCCAGGTCGAGCGGTCGTAGGTGCGCGTCTCCTCGTTGTAGCCCGAGAAGATGCCATCGACAAAGCGGAAATCGTCGCGGACGATGAAGCTGAAGTCGGTGTAGTTCTTGACGTACTCGTGATGGATGCGGTCGTGCGTGAGCAGATAGTTGATGATCCCGCCCAGGAACACGATGTCGCTGCCCGACCGGAGGGGGGCGTAATAGTCGGCCACCGCGGCAGAGCGGTTGAAGCGCGGGTCGACCACCATGAAGTACGCATTGTTGTGCGCCTTCGCTTCGGTCACCCACTTGAAACCACAGGGATGCGCCTCGGCAGCATTGCCGCCCATGATCAGCACTACGTCGGCATTCTTGATGTCGACCCAGTGATTCGTCATCGCACCACGGCCAAACGTCGGGGCAAGACCTGCCACCGTCGGGCCGTGTCAGACACGCGCCTGGTTGTCGAACGCCAGAAGACCCCAGCTGCGGGCCACCTTGTGGGTGATGTAGCCGACTTCATTGCTGGCGGCCGAAGCGGCCAGCATGCCGGTGCTCGTCCATCGGTTGACCACCTTGCCGTCATCGGTCTTCTGAACGAAGTTGGCGTCGCGGTCGTCCTTCAGCAGGCGGGCGATGCGATCAAGCGCGTCATCCCAGGAGATGCGCTGCCAGTGATCGGAGCCCGGTGCCCGGTATTCGGGGTACTTCAGTCGGTTGGGACTGTTGACGAAGTCCAGCAGACCCGCCCCTTTCGGACAGAGCGTGCCGCGGTTGACCGGGTGGTCTGCGTCACCCTCGACGTGAATGACGGCGCGCTTGGCGTTGAGGCCACCGTCGCCCAGCGAATACATCAGAATGCCGCAACCCACCGAACAGTACGTGCAGGTCTGACGGGCTACCGTGGTCTCGGCCAGCTTGAACTGGCGCACTTCTGCCAGCGCCTGAGAGGGCGAGAAGCCCATCAGAGCCATGCTGGAAGAAGCCAGACCGGTCCCCGTCACCTTGAAGAACTGTCGCCGGGAGATCTTCTGCTCCATGGCACCACCTTCCTGGTCTGGACAAGACCGCATGCCATCCCGACGAACGGGCGTCTTAACGCGACATTCGTCCGGAGCGGCACAGGGACTCGTCCGGGGTAAAAAATCAAAACCCGCACCGAGTGCCGCCGGATCGACAACGATCCGGACTGAGAGCAGTCGACACGGGCCGGGAATAAAGATGAACACACCGGCCCTCCCCACAAGCTGCGCGAGCGGAAATCCGGCGATTCATGAAGAGGATTCTAGTAGCCAATTCCTCAAAACCCAAAGCGTCAGGCGCATGAACCGGCCAACGGTCGACGGTATGTGCCTGAAAGCACGCGCATTTGTGAGAAATCGTCAGACAATACCCAGGATGCGGCGTAGTGAACACGAATTCATTGCGACTAGGCGGTTGGAATCCGGGAAGAGCGCCGTTCGACCCGAGGCAACCACAGGCGCAGGCGGTGTATGAAAAAGCAATAACGGTGACAAAAAACAACGGACGACCGCTGATCGGGAGACGGGCCCCCGGCGCGGCCGTCCGTGATGAGAGGGACGACGCTGCCCTGCCCGCTCAGGCGACCACGGCCGCCGCTTCGCCGGGCTGGCGCGTGCGCACCTCACCGATCTCGAAGACCTGCTCGCCGGCTTCGGTGAGTGCCCGGGTGACGGCGGCCACGTCGGCCGGGGCCACGGCCAGCACCATGCCGATGCCGCAGTTGAACACGCGGTGCATCTCGGCCGTATCGATGCCGCCCTGCTGCTGCAGCCAGTCGAAGACCGGCGGACGCTGCCAGCGCGACGCTTCCATGTACGCCGTCACGCCCTCGGGCAGCATGCGCGGCACGTTCTCCACCAGTCCACCGCCCGTGATGTGCGCCAGGCCGTGGATGGGCTGCGCGGCGTCACGCAGCAGCGGCAGCAGCGACTTCACGTAGATGCGGGTGGGCGCCATGACGTGCTCGGACAGCGGGCGCCCCTCCAGCGGCTGTTGCAGCGCCTGGGCCGAGACCTCGCCCAGGGCCTTTTCCAGCACCTTGCGCACCAGCGAATAGCCGTTGGAGTGCGGCCCGCTGGAGGCCAGGCCCAGCAGTCGGTCACCGACCTGCACGCGGCTGCCATCGATGATCTGGCTGCGCTCGACCACGCCCACGGCAAAGCCGGCCACGTCATACTCGCCGTCAGGATACATGCCCGGCATTTCGGCGGTCTCGCCGCCCAGCAGCGCGCAGCCGGACTGCTCGCAGCCCCGAGCAATGCCGCCCACCACGGCTGCCGCCGTGTCCACGTCCAGGTGCCCGCAGGCGAAATAGTCCAGGAAGAAGAGCGGCTCGGCCCCTTGAACCAGGATGTCGTTGACGCTCATGGCCACCAGGTCGATGCCGATGGTGTCATGCACGTTCAGCGCGAAGGCCAGCTTCAGCTTGGTGCCCACCCCGTCGGTGCCCGAGACCAGCACGGGTTCGCGGTAGCCGGCCGGCACCTGGAAGAGCCCCCCGAAACCGCCAATGCCCGAGAGCAGGCCCGGCCGGCGCGTGCGCGCCGCCAGCGGCTTGATGCGCTCGACCAGCGCATCACCTGCATCGATATCAACCCCGGCATCCCGGTAGGAAAGACCTGTTTTCTGCGTGTTCGCCATGATGCTTCTCGCTGCGTGCCCGGCCGGGGCCGGCCAGGCCCCGCCTACGGGATGATGGGACCGGAGTCGACGAGCCCCTGCCCTGCTCCGGCGGCAGCCGCATTCTAGCGTGACGACGGACCATGGCGGGCACGGGCGTGTCATGAGGGGCAGGGGCGCCCCATGCGGCCCCTGTCGCCCTGCGGCGCGCTAATCCATTGCATATCGTTCCCTGCTTCCCCCTGCTTCCCCCTGATGCCCCTGACGCCCTCGGCTGCCTGTTACATAGAAGGACACAGTGCGGCATCATGCAGAACAGCACCGGCCCCACACGCTCTAGAATCGGCGGGTACACCACCTGCCCCCGGACAGGCAAGCCTGAACCGCCCCACCACCATGGATGCACAACTGACGCTGGATTTCGGCCCTCCTCCTCCGCCGTGTTTCGACAACTTCGTGCCCGGCGCCAACCTGGAGTGCCTGGCCACGCTGCGTCACCTCGTGCACAGCCTGAAGCACGGCGAGGTACCCGCCCAGCGCTTCTTCTACATCTGGGGGCCCGATGGCTCAGGCAAGAGCCACCTGGCCGGCGCACTGACCGCCAGCCAGTGCCCGAACCTGATGGTGGTGGACGACGTGGACCGGTACAGCAAGGGCCGGCAGCGCACGCTCTTTCATCGCTTCAATGCCCTGATCGATCAGCCCGACCACGCCCTGGTGGTCTTCGGCAACCAGCCCCCCGCCCGGCTGAAGCTGCTGCCGGAGCTGGTGAGTCGCCTGAGCTGGGGCATGGTGTTCTCGCTGCAGCCGCTGGATGACAACGCGCTGGCCGACGCCCTGGAGCAGAGCGCCCGCGAGCGCGGCCTGAATCTGGGCCAGGATCTGAGCACCTATCTGCTGCGTCACACGCGCCGTGACATGGCCAGCCTGAAGACCATTCTGGACGGTCTGGACCGGCTGGCCTGGGCCCGCAAGAAGCCGCTCACCCTGCCGCTGCTGAAGGACTATCTGCAGAGCCAGCGGCAGGCAGAAGAAGAAGGGAAAGCAGAAGGCTGACAGGCTGATCGCCCTTGAGAAGGGAATGGTGAGCCAGGGCGACGGAGGCCGCTGGCTCACCGGATGCAGTGAGCGCCCGGATCAGAGGGGAACGCCGCACCAGATGTTGGCGACCGGCCCGTAGAAGCGGTCGTCGTTTTCCGCCATCACGACGAAATAGCCGGAAAGCTTGGCCAGCAGGGCCTCGTCCGGCACCTTGCCATCCAGGCGCAGCAGCTTGCGCCGCCCCAGGAAGTCCAGCGGATCGAAGTAGACACCCAGCCGCTGGCTCAACAGCTTCGCGATCAAGGGGCGCCCGGCCGTGGACAGCGACATGTGGACATGGCCGTACTTCATGGCGTAGTCGTTGGCCAGATACGCCACGAACGGATCCATGCGCAACGAATCCCGTTCGGCCCGGACCTCACCCTCAGCCGAGATGTCCACCTTGCAGCGCTCGCCCGTGATCAGGTCCGTCCCCGTGTAAGAGCCCGCCACGCAGGCCAGCAGCGGCGGCGCAGACAGCCAGACCCCATTATTGCCATAACCTGCAGGATGCGGCACCGGACACGTGGCCATGATCTTGTGCGCCAGCGCCACGCCAGGCCCGTCATCCGGCGGAATATAGTGTTCTTCCCCCTTCTGTCCGGCCGCGGCGGAAGACGGTTCCCCCACATGTACAGGATTCGAGGGCGTTTCCGGCGCATTCTGAGCACCGAGGCCGGAGCCATTGGCATCAGCTGCGTCGGAGTTGCCTTGTGGCTGAGGCTGTGGGTGTGGTTGTGTCTGCGGTTGTGGTTGCAGCTGCGTTGGCGGTTGCGGGGTCGCCTGCGCCTGGGCTACATCGCTGACGGGCCGTGGCGTGGGTGTGGCAGACACCTGATCCTGGGCTGCCACAACGGGCGTGCGAGCCCCATCTGCCGAGGTCTTGATCGGCGCAGACGGTGAAGAACCCCCGCCGCCACAGGCGGCCAGCGTCAGCAGGGAGGAAACAACAGCCACCTTCAGCGCGGTGGTCTCAAAGGGCACGCGCAAGGATTCAGTTTTCATGGTGAAAGGATGGGAAGCGGGGGGAAGAGCCTCATCGGGGTGCAGAAGCCCCCGACAAGGCCCGTGATGCAGCATCGGTGACAGAGGGGCCCTGGAGCCCCCTCACGACAAAATCAGCGGGGAATGGCGCACCAGATCAGGTCATCCCGCGACATCACTTCGGCTTCGTGCGCCACTTCCACCACCAAGTAATCGCCCATCTTCTGGATGAGTCGTGACGATTCCGGATCATCAAGCCACTCTTCCCGCGCACGCTGCTCGTTGATGCGGTTCCCGTTCTCGTCCAGCTGCCCTACCAGCAGAGTCCACCCATCGCGATCAAGCTTGCGCGCCCCCAGAGCATCCATAGGGTCAAAGTAGAGGCCAACCGACTCTGCCTCTTCATCTAACGAGTTCGCGACCTTCCTGCCCTCCGCGCTCAGCTTGATACGGAAAGCACCATCTTTCCAACTGTAATCTTCAAGCTTGGTCGTACTGAACGACCTGAAGGCGCGTCCCCCGCGGCTGGCGCGAACATCCCCATTGGCAGCAATGTTGACCTCGCAACGCTGACCCGTCCAAAGGTCCGTACCCACGTAGCTGCCTGCAACGCAGGAGAGAATGGAGGGCACGTAAGCCTTTGACCCCCACTCGGTGGCGACATCCAGCGTTGGGCACGTGGCATGGATGCGCCGTGCATACTCGGTCCCGATGCCCTTGCCGCGCCACAGGGCCGCCTGGGACTCACTGTTCGACGGCCCATTCCCAGGGCCCGCACTCCCCAACTGGCCATGCTTGAACACGCCCAGGTCCAGACCACTGCCTGCCGTGCCCTGCCCCTGCTGAGCGCTACTTCCTGCCGCGCCCTGAGCCTGCTGAGTGCCGATGCCCGCCGTACCCTGCCCCTGCGGAGTGCCGCTGCTGGTTGCGCTGTTGGATGCGCCCGCAGAACCATGGGCGTTGCTGGCAACAGCCGTGGCGCCGCCGGCTGCCGAGCCGGCCGCACCGGACGTGGTGGAGGAATCGCCCCCGCCGCCACCGCAGGCGGTCAGGGCAAACAGGGAGGAAGCCAGGGCCACTGCGATGGCGCTGGACTGGAAGGGAGAGCGGGAAGCGGTCGATTTCATGGCAGCTCCAGATCGATCGGGATGGAAGGATGATCGGAAGCTGGCGGCCTGGCCGTCAGCATCGCACCCGAATTGGCGCGATATGAAAAGCCTATCGACAGACAGACAAGACGGCAGTGAAGGAATGCACGGGTATGGACAGACAGCCGGCAGGCCTAGGCCGGATGGCCTGTGATGGCCGCCCCCTGGCGTGGATCTTCAGGCAGCACACCGGACGGACCGGTTCGCGGATGCACCGGGGGGCGACGCGGATGGCGGCGAGTCAGTGTGCCGCCGCACACAACGGCAGCACGACGGTCTGGCCGTTGCTGGCGCGAAGCAGCTCGGCCTCGATGCCGTAGACGGTGCGCAGGGCCTCTTCGCAGACGACTTCGTTGAAGCTGCCCAGGCCAGCCACATAGCCGCCGTTCAGCAGCATGATGGTGTCGGTATGGCGGGAGGCCAGGTTCAGGTCGTGGATGGCGATGACCACGAGGGCGCCGGTGCGATCGACGTATTCCCGCAGCCGATCGAAGACCTGCATCTGGTGGCGCACGTCGAGCGCGCTGGTGGCTTCATCCAGCAGCAGCAGCTCCGGAGAGCGCAGCAGGCGCTGGGCCAGAAGCACCAGCTGCTGCTGGCCGCCGGACAGCGTGTTCATGCTGCGGCTGTGCAGATGGCCAATGCCAAATTCATCCAGCACGCCAATGGCCTCATCCACCATGGCGTTGTCGACGCGCCAGCTCAGCCCCTCATGGCGCCCCAGTAGCACGGTCTCGGTGACGCTGATGTCGGCACGCACGTGGCACTGCTGCGGCATGTAGCCGATCTCGCCCAGCTTCACGGGACGGCCCTTCCAGTGGATGGTGCCGCCGAAGGGGTACAGGGTGGCGATAGCGTTGACCAGGGTGGACTTGCCGGTGCCGTTGGGGCCGATGAGGCCGACAATCTGGCCCGGTTCCAGCCGGCCCGAGATGTCCTTCAGGATGCGGGCCTTGCCACGCATGACGCTGACGGATTTCAGTTCGAGGCTCATGTCGATTCCCCTTACCCTTCGTTGCCACGCCGGGCGATGATGGCGAACAGCATGGGCACACCGGCCACGGCGGTGATGATGCCCACCGGAATGACGGCCGCCGGCGAGATGAACTTGCCGAACACCGAAGCGCCCACCAGGATGACGGCGCCGATGACGGCCGCCAGCGGCAGCGAATAGCGGTGGTCTTCACCGACCATGCTGCGGGCCGCATGCGGGGCGATGAGGCCCACGAAGCCGATGGTGCCCACGAAGGAGACCGCAGCGGCGGTGAGCAGCGCCACCATGAAGAAAGTGCGCTGCCGGATGCGGTCAACTGACAGCCCCAGGCTGCGCGCATTGGCATCCCCCAGACGCAGGGTGGTGAGCGCCCAGGCATCCTTCATGATGAAGGGCAGGCACAGCAGCAGGACAACGGCGCAGACGGACACGCTGGTCCAGGTGGACTTCAGCAGGCTGCCGAACAGCCAAAAGACGATCTGCTGCAGCACTTCGGGCGAGGCCATGAACTGCAGCAGCGACTGCACCGACTGGAAGAAGAACAGCACGGTGATGCCGCCCAGCACGAGGATCTCGGGTGAGGCGCTGCGCAGCCGGGCGATGATGTAGACCAGCCCGCAGGCCACCATCGTCATGAGGAAGGCGCAGACGGGAATGACGATGTAGCCGGGCAGCGGCAGGCTGCCGCCGAACATGATGGCCAGCGCGGCGCCAAAGCCCGCAGCGGCCGAGAAGCCCAGGGTGAACGGACTGGCCAGAGGGTTGCCCAGGATGGTCTGCATCTGCAGGCCGGCCAGGCCCAGGCAGGCGCCCACCAGCGCCCCCATCAAGGTCTGCGGCATGCGCAACTGCCACAGGATGGTGGCCACGTCGACCTCCTCGCCAGCTGGGCCGGCCATCAGGCCGCGCCAGACATCGGCAAAGGGCATGCCGGAAGGCCCGGTGGTGAGGTCCAGCAGCAGCAGTGCCACCAGCACCACACAGGACAGGACAATGAGCATGAGCCGCCGGGCAGAGACGCGCCGATAGTCGTCGTGCCGGGCGGGAGCAGGAACGGCTTGGTTCATGATGAGGAGAATTCCGGATGCAGCAGAGAGGCATCCGCACACGCGGCCGGATGATCCCTGCGGGTACGAGCCCCTTCCCCGCTCCGGGCATCGGGCAGCCTGCCAGCCGTCATGCCGCGTACCCGAAGCCCGGTCGCCAGGCCTTCACCTGGACACTTCTGCCGCCCAAGGGCCCGGAAGGGGAAAGGCCCAGAAGGTTTACTTCGCAGCGCCAGCCACCGGGGTGTACGGCAGCATGAACTCGCCGTCGGCCTTCACCGGCAGCCATTTTTCGTAGAAGTCACGCAGGTTCTGCTGCGGATCCACATCCTTGAAGGCGTCCGGGTACAGCTGCTTGGCAACGTACTGGGCATACACGTAGTCGGACAGCGTGCGGGCGCCACCGTGGTAGATGCCATGCACCCCATGGTTCTTCACGGCCGGCAGGTTGCTCCAGCCGGGCCGCTTCAGGTAGGCGGCCATGCGCTCGCGGGCAACCGCAGCCGTGGCGCCGAAGCCCATCTGCACGGACTGGGGCTTGTTGAGCCATTCGGAACCGGCCAGGAAGATCAGGTCCGGCTTCTGGGACAGCACGTACTCGGGGCTGAGCGGCCCCCAGTTGCCGACCTGCCCTTCCGCGATGTTGTGCCCCCCCAGCTGGGTGATGAGCGCGCCCCACATGGAATTGCCGTAGGAGTTGCCCACCTCGGACGCCCCCTTCTGGGCCAGCTCCACGTAGACCTTCTTCTGGGTGGGGCCAGCCTTCTTGATGCGGGCATCGATGTCGGCGAAGGCGGCCTTGTAGGTGTCAGCCAGCTCACGGGCGCGCTTCTCCTGGCCCATGATCTTGCCCAGCGCCAGCGTGGAGGTCACGTGCTTTTCCACCGTCTGGGCGTTGTAGTCCAGCGTGAGCACCGGAATGCCGGCTGCTTCGATCTGCTTGACGCTCTCGCCCAGTGCGTCGTAGTTCCAGGCGCCCAGAATGAGCAGATCGGGCTTGGTGGAGATGACCTTTTCCACCGAGAAGGTGTTGTCATCGGTGGTGCCGACATCCGTCAGCTTGGCGAGCTGGGGCAGAGCCTTCTCGTAGAGCGCGTACTGCTTGGGCCGCCAGTCCTTCCAGGTGGTGAGCGACAGGCCCACCAGGCGGTCGGCGGCGCCAGGGCCAGCCACCGCCAGATAATCTTCGTAGTAGAAGCCCAGCACCACGCGCTTGGGCACATCGGGCACCGTGACTTCACGGCCCTTCACGTCAGTGACGGTGATCTCGGCAAACGCCGGGAACGACAGCATCAGGCCTGCGGCCAGAGCGAGGCAGGTTTTCTTCATGGCAACCACTCCTTCATTCTGAAAGTCGCCGGATTATGACACCAACTTCTTCCTCATTATCTGAATATCGGAAAAAGCCGTAAGGACAAATGCAGCATGTAAGAAAACGCTGATTCTTCAGTGACTTCGATCAATACAGGCAGCACGCACTCCATATCACCTGAGCGCCCCTGCAGCTACTTTGACGGGCATCAATAAATAAGGCATTTAAAAATCCCTACATTCTCTCCGGGTTTATCCTTTGCCCACGCCTGAATCACTGATTCCCGCTCCCCCAGGGTTCGCGCCACCAGACAGGACAGACAGGGCACCATTCACCGCCAGCCACTGCACCGATGCAGGGCTCCCCCGGGCGCGCCCCCTGCCCGGGGCCCTTTCGGCACACGCCGCCACGGAACGGTCCGCAGGGCGCATACCGCGATAGAATTCCCCCATGAGAAGACTAGCCCTGTTTGATCTGGACCACACGCTGCTGCCCATCGACTCCGACAACGAGTGGGGGCGCTTCCTGTGCCGTACCGGCCGTGTGGCCGACGTGGCAGCCTTCAATGCCCGCATCGACGCCTTCTTCGAGCAGTACAAGCAAGGCAAGCTGGATCCTGCCGAGCACCTGCGTTTCGTGCTGGGTGTTCTGGCCGGGCGCCCTGCCGACGAGATCGAGGCATGGCGGCGCGAATACATCGACACGGTCATCCGGCCCTCGCTGCACGCCGAGGCACTGGCCCTGGTGAAGAAGCACCTGGATGCCGGCGACCTGTGCGTCATCGTCACGGCCACCAACGCCTTCGTCACCCGCCCCATCGCCGAGCTGTTCGGGGTGCAGCACCTGCTGGGTGCCGAGGGTGAGGTGAAGGATGGCCGCTACACGGGCGAGCCCCAGGGCACGATCACCTTCCAGGCCGGCAAGCTTGTCCGCCTGCGCGAATGGCTGCAGGAACAGGGGCTGACGCCGGACGATTTCGACGAGATCTGGGCCTATTCCGATTCACGCAACGACCTGCCGATGCTGGAGATGGCCACGCATCCGGTAGCCACCAATCCTGATCCGGTGCTGCGCCAGACGGCGACCGAGCGCGGCTGGCCGATCATCGACCTGTTCCCCCTTGCATAGGTATCGTGTTCAACCGATTGTTCAAATGGATCGCCGGCCGGCCGGCCGACCGTGACGCCCCGGCCGCGACGCGCGCACCCGCCCGTCCCCGTGCCCGCATTCCAGGCCGCACACCCGGCCGCCCCCGCTCCCCGGCCCCCAAGCTGCCCGAGCCCCGCATCCTGTCCGCCCAGTCGCTGGGACTGTCCCGCCAGCAGGTCTCCAGCGCCGCGCTACGCACCTGCGAAGAGCTGCAACACGCGGGCTACAGCGCCTACATCGTGGGCGGCGGCGTGCGCGACCTGCTGCTGGGTCGCGCCCCTAAGGACTTCGACGTGGCCACCGACGCTTCGCCCGAAGCGGTGCAGTCGCTCTTTCGGCGCGCGCGCATCATCGGCCGGCGCTTTCGCATCGTTCACGTGATGTTCGGGCGCGAGACCATCGAGGTCACCACCTTCCGGGCAGCCCATACCAACGGCCAGACCGACGCCCATGGACGGATGCTGAACGACAACGTGTTCGGCACCCGCGAAGAAGACGCCTACCGACGCGATTTCACCGTCAACGCCCTCTATTACGACCCGATCGCCGAGACGCTGATCGATCCGATGGGGGGTGTGGATGATCTGTCGGCACGGCTGCTGCGCATGATCGGCGATCCCACCACGCGCTACCGGGAGGATCCGGTGCGGATGCTGCGCACCGTGCGCTTTGCCGCCAAACTGGATTTTCAGGTCGATCCGCCCACGCTCCAGCCCATCCGCACGCTGGCCCCGCTACTGGAGAATGTGCCGCCGGCGCGGCTGTTCGACGAGGTGATGAAGCTGCTGGAAAGCGGCCATGGCCTGGCCTGCCTGCAGCGGCTGCGCCAGGAGGGGCTGCACCACGGCATCCTGCCGCTGCTGGACACCCTGTTCGAGACCGACGAAGCCTTCATCACCGAGGCACTGACCCGCACCGACGCCCGCGTGCGGCAGGGCAAGTCGGTCTCGCCCAGCTTCCTGTTCGCCTCGCTGCTGTGGCCACAGGTTCGGGTGCGCTGGCAGCAGCTGCACACCCAGGGCGAACACCTGGTCCCAGCGCTGGATCAGGCCATCTCGGAAGTGCTGGACGAACAGGGCACCAAGCTGGCCCTGCACCGGCGCTACCAGGCCGACATGCGCGAGATCTGGATGATGCAGCCCCGGCTGGAGAAACGCGGCCGGCAGTCGTTCACGCTGGTGACGCAGCTGCGTTTTCGCGCCAGCTACGACTTCCTGCTGCTGCGCTGCACCTCGAATGAGATCGATCCGGCACTGGGCGACTGGTGGACGGAGTTCATCGACGCCGATTCTTCGCGGCGCGAACAGCTGGTGCAGGAAAGCCTGGGCAGTACCGGCAAGTCGGGCCGCAACACCCGCAAGCGCCGGCGGCGTCGCAAGTCTGCGTCAGCCGAGAATGGTGCATCAGCCGCCGAGGGCCATGGCGGCGCCGGCGGGGCGCCCCAGGCCTCCTGATCATGACGACGGGAAACGGAACGAAGCGCCGCGCGGCCTGGATCGGCCTGGGGGCCAACCTGCCCAGCCGTGTCGGCGGCCCAAAGGAAACGCTGGCAGCTGCGCGGGCGCGCATCGCCGAGCTGCCCGAGACACGGGTAACGGCCGTTTCCAGCCTGTACGAGAGCGCACCGGTGGACGCGGGCGGCCCACCCTTCATCAACCAGGTGCTGCGGGTGGAAACCTCCCTGCCCGCCCTGTCGCTGCTGCAAGGGCTGCAGGCCATCGAGCTGGCCTTCGGACGCGAGCGGCCGTTTCGCAACGCCCCCCGCACACTGGATCTGGACCTGCTGCTGGTCGCTGGCGAGACCCGCACCGATGCGGTGCTGACGCTGCCGCATCCCCACCTGCATGAACGGCTGTTCGTGCTGATGCCGCTGGCCGAGATCGACGCAGACCTGTCGGTACCCGGCCTGGGCACGGCGGCCACGCTGCTGGCGCAGCTGTTGGCCACCGAGCACGGACAGGATTGCCGTCGGCTGGCCTGATCAGGCCTCCTCCTGGGCCGTCAAGGCGGCCTCCCGAGCCTCTGCAGCGCCCATCTTCGTGTCCGCGGCATCATCGGTGCTCCCTGCAGATTCAGCCTTCCCGGCCGATCCACTCACGACCTCCTCGGCCACGGCCACCGCTTCTGCAGCCTCTGCTGCCGCCTGCTGCACACTGGCGGCATTTTCCGGCACTAGCTCGGGCGTCTCGTTGCTGACCAGGCTCAGCACCTTGCTACGCGACAGCATGCCGACGAATTCGTCGTGCTCGCCCGTAACGGCCAGCGGCTGGTCACTCTGCAACAGGTGGCCCAGCACAGTGTCCAGCCCTGCCGTGGACGGCACCGAGGCCATCTCCTCGACGTATTCGGACACGTCGCGCGCGCCTTCCTTCAGGGCATCAATGATGCGCCCGACGGTGAGCACGCCAGCCAGCCGCTTGCCGTCCAGCACGGGCGCATAGTCGTACTTGCGCGCCTGAAGCAGCTCCAGCGCATGGTTGGGCCGGGTACGCATAGTGAGCGTCAACCGCGCACCCTCCTGCAGCGCATGACCGGCGTTGAGCACCTTGCTGCGGTTCACGTCCTGCAGGAAGGCCTGCACGTATTCGGTGGCGGGCTCCAGCAGGATGTCCTCGGGCTGCCCTTCCTGCACCAGCTCGCCGTCCTTCAGGATGGCAATGCGATTGCCCAGGCGCAGCGCCTCGTCCAGGTCGTGGGTAATGAAGACGATGGTCTTGTTGAGTCGTGCCTGCAGCTTCAGCAGATGGTCCTGCATCTCGCGGCGTATCAGCGGATCCAGCGCCGAGAAGGCCTCGTCCATCAGCAGGATCTCGGCATCGGTGGCCAGTGCGCGGGCCAGCCCCACCCGCTGCTGCATGCCACCGGAGAGCTGGTGCGGGTACTGATGCTCGAAGCCCGACAGCCCCACCTGGTCCAGCCAGTAGCGCGCCTTCTCCTCACGCTGCGCGCGCGGCACCTTCTGCACGGCCAGACCGTAGGCGGCGTTGTCCAGCACGGTGCGGTGCGGAAAGAGGCCGAAGCGCTGGAAGACCATGCTCATCTTCTGCTGGCGGAAGTGGGCCAGGTCGCGTCTCCCCAGCTCCACCACGTTCTGGCCGTCCACCCGGATCTCGCCGGCGGTGGGCTCGATGAGGCGGTTGAAGTGCCGGATGAGTGTGGACTTGCCCGAACCCGACAGGCCCATGATGACGTGGATGCTGCCTTCGTCGATGGACAGGGAGATGTCGCGCAGGCCCAGCGTATGGCCGCTGCGGGCCAGCAGATCCTCCTTGCTCATGCCCTCCTGGGCAGCCTTCAGCCAGCGCTCGGGATGCGGGCCGAAGATCTTGTAGATGTGGCTGACTTCGATCTTGCTCATCAGTGCGCTCCTCGGCGTTGCCGGCGGCCATAGGCCTGGGTGATGCGGTCGAAGAGGATGGCCAGCACCACGATGGAGACGCCCGCCATCAGGCCCCGTCCGACCTCAAGCCGATTGATGCCCTGCAGCACCTCCTGCCCCAGACCGGTCGCACCGATCATCGAGGCGATCACCACCATGGCCAGTGCCATCATCGTGGTCTGGTTGATGCCGGCCATGATGTTGGGCAGCGCTAGCGGGATCTGCACCCCGAAGAGCTGCTGCCAGGCGTTGGCGCCATAGGCGCGCGAGGCCTCCAGCACCTCCTTGTCCACCAGGCGGATGCCCAGATCGGTGAGGCGGATGAGCGGGGCCACCGCATAGATGATGGTGGCAATCAGCGCCGGGGTCTTGCCCAGGCCGAAGAGCATCACCACCGGGATGAGGTAGACGAAGCTAGGCATCGTCTGCATGATGTCCAGCACGGGATGCAGCACGGCCCGCACCCAGTCCAGCCGCCCCATCAGGATGCCGACCGGGATACCGATGACGACCGACAGGAAGGTGGCCATCAGCATCAGCGCCAGGGTCTGCATGCCGGCATCCCACAGGCCCAGCAGGCCGATGATGCACAGCAGCCCGCCCATCAGCAGCGACAGACCGATGCGGCGGGTGAGCAGCCAGGCAATGACGATGACCGCCAGCACCACCGACCACCACGGCGCGGTGCGCAGCAGCTTCTCGAACCAGGCCAGCCAGCGCTCGAAGTGGTCGGACAGCGCCCCCAGCGAGTCGCCATAGTCGGTGACGATGCCATCGACGAACTTGTCGATGCCCTTGCGCAGCTTTGCGGGGTCGAAGAGTTGGGGGAACATGTCAGAGCCCCGCCTTCACGCGCTCGGCCACGTCGGCCGGCACCCACTTCGTCCAGATATCGGCATGGTTCTTGAGGAACCAGTCGGCCACGTCCGTCACTTCCAGCGACTCCTCATCCATCTCGGCCAGCATGCCGTTGACCACATCCACCGGCAGCGACACCTTCGACAGGAACTCGGTGGTCCTGGGTGCCTGTTCAGCGAACTGGGTGTTGACGCCCGTCAGCACCGGGTTCTCGGGGTAGTCCACCACTTCGGGGTTGGTGCAGTCGGCATCGGTCAGGCACCGATGCTTGGCCTTGTCATAGGGAGGGAACTTCAGCCGCACCAGCCCCATCGAGGCCACCAGCGGGGTGGGTGACCAGTAGTAGAAGACGATGTTGCGCTTGCGCTTGTAGGCCGACGCGATCGCGGCCTTCTGGGCCGCTCCAGTGCCGGGCGCGAACAGGTTGAAGGCTTCCGCCAGCTTCTTGTCGGCCTTGAAGATCTGGGTGGCGACCACCTCGCATCCCCAGCCCACCGGGCAGCCGTAGAAGCGGCCCTTGCCGGGGTCCTCGTTGTCGGCAAACTCGTCCTTGAACCTGGGCAGATCCTCGATGGACTTCAGCTCCGGCAGGCGCTCGGCCACGTAGCGCGGGATGTACCAACCCTCGCCTCCCAGGTAGACCGTGCCTATCGACTTCACCTTGCCAGTGGCCACGGCCTTGGCCCAGGGCTCGGCGATGCTGTTCTGCCAGATCTCGCTGATCACGTCCAGATCGCCGCGGCCCATGGCGGCCAGCGCCGACAGGGTTTCGGTGGGCAGCACGTCGGTCTGGCAGCCATAGCCCTTCTCAAGAATACGCCGCTCGATCTCGGTCAGCACCAGGTTGGATTCCCAGTTCATGCCGCCGAAGCGCACCGGATGGCTGACTTCGCAGGCGGGAGCGTCGGCGGCATGTGCGGCCGGCATGCCCAGCCAGGCAGCAGCGCCGAGGGCAGCCAGGGCCATCAGCCGCCCGACAGGCCGCGACAGGCGCATGACGGACGATACCGGGGAAAAAGCCGGAACGGCAGCGGGTGACAGCAGGTTGGAACGTGACATGATGGACTCCTCTTCTGGATGGGAGGCCCGACGATGCGTCCTGGCGGACGAAGCGACGCCGACCCTCTGACCGGCTGCCCGGCTGAAACGCGGGCAGAAGGGACAGACCCGCCCGGATGAAGGCGGCCATGCCCTGCAATACCGGTGCAGGGTGAAGGGGATACGGGATGTATCCAGGGAAATGCCTAGGCCGAGGGTGTGGAAACAGCAGAAATCCCCCGAATGGGCGCCACAAAGGAACTCCCGCAGGAGCATGGACGCCCCGTCACGACCTGGCACAGCGGATGAGCCGAAAATACGCTACAGCACCGCTCTGCCAGGGTGACATCTGCCCGGCACACGAAAGAAAGTAACAGCCAAATGACTGACCGAATATTCCCGGCAGAGGAATGATGAAATGGATGATTGCCGGGAAATTATCGTTGCATGACGGATGTCATTATATCAACCCCGATCATGCAGATCGCAAAGACCCCATAGTGTGGCTTCAAACGGAGCCCCAAAGAGCTGTCGATTTATTTTTCAATCACCCGAAATCAAGCGCCACAAGCCGATCCACAGAAGATGGGAACAAAATGCCGGGCGACATTTTCACCCCATCACATTCGGGTATTCCCCATGATTTCATGAGGCCTGGAAACAAGAATGGCGCCATCTGGCGCCATGTAAAGAGGGGCTACGGATGCGTTCGGAATGCCTTCCGGGCCCTGCTTCAAACCAAGCCGGCCCTGCGTCTGGCGCAAGGCCCGGCCCGGTCAGCTGCGTCGATCAGTACCCGTCGGGATTCTTCTGCTGCCAGTTCCAGCTGTCGGCACACATCTGCTGCAGGTCACGCTGCGCACGCCAGCCCAGCATCTCGGCCGCAAGCGACGGATCGGCGTAGCACTGCGCCACGTCGCCAGGGCGGCGATCAACGATCTGGTAGGGGATGGGCTTCCCGCTGGCCTTCTCGAAGGCCTTGACGAAGTCCAGCACCGAGTAGCCTTTGCCCGTTCCCAGATTCACCGTCCAGGCGCCCTTGCCCGCCACCACCCTCTCCAGCGCGGCCAGATGGCCCAAGGCCAGGTCCACGACGTGAATGTAGTCGCGCACGCCGGTGCCGTCGTGCGTGGGGTAGTCGCCGCCGAACACCGAGAGCTGCGGCCGCTTGCCCACCGCCACCTGGGTGACGAAGGGCATCAGGTTGTTGGGGATGCCGCGCGGATTCTCGCCGATGCGGCCCGAGGCATGGGCGCCCACCGGGTTGAAGTAGCGCAGGATGCCGATCGACCACTCGGGCGAGGCCACTGCCAGATCATTGAGCATGTGCTCGATGTGCCACTTGGTGCGGCCATAGGGGTTGGTGGGGCCGGTGGGGAAGTCTTCGCGGATGGGCACGCTGGCCGGATCACCGTAGACGGTGGCCGAGGAGCTGAACACCAGGCGGCGCGCCCCGGCCTCTTCCAGGCATTCCAGCAGCACCACGGTCCCGCTGACGTTATTGCCGTAATAGGCCAGCGGCTTGGCCACCGACTCGCCCACGGCCTTGAAGCCGGCGAAGTGGATGGTGGCATCGACCGGGTACTGGGCCAGCAGACGGCGCAGCGTGTCGCGGTTGCCCGAATCGCCCTCCACCAGGGCGGGACGGCGGCCGGCAATTTCGGCAATGCGATCCACCACCTGGGGCGAGCTGTTGCTGAAGTCGTCGAGGATGACCACGTCATGGCCAGCGGCCAGCAGCTCCACGACGGTGTGGGAGCCAATGTAACCGGCACCGCCGGTCACGAGGAGAGTCTGTTTTTCCATGGGAGGTATTTTTCCAGATCACCCGGCCCGCAACAGGCGGGCCGGACACCAGACAAGGGTTATCGGGGTTACCGCACGGACCTCGACGACACAGCACGAAACATGCCATAAACCACCCGGAAAGGCCATGGCACAGGCCACAGAAAACGGGTGTGCGCCCCGAAACACCTGGGGACCGGATCCCCCACTGGGGGTCAGATCAGTCCCAGGAACTCGCGCCGCAGGCTGGCATTTCGCAGGAAGGCACCCCGCATGACGGAAGACGTCATCTGGCTCTCGTCCTTCACGCCGCGCCAGTGCATGCAGAAGTGGTCGGCCTTCATCACCACGGCCAGACCATCCGGCAGCAGGCACCGCTCCAGCTCGTCAGCCAGCGTCTTCACGGCCTCTTCCTGGATCTGCGGCCGGCTCATGATCCAGTCAGCCAGCCGCGCATACTTGGACAGGCCGATCAGGTTGGAGTCGGCATTGGGCAGCACCCCGATCCACAGCCGGCCCATGATGGGGCAGAAGTGGTGCGAGCAGGCCGAGCGCACGGTAATGGGGCCCACCACCAGCAGCTCGTTGAGCTTCTCGACGTTGGGGAACTCGGTCATGGCCGGTGCCTTGCGGTAGCGGCCGGCAAACACCTCGTTCAGGTACATGCGCGCCACGCGCCGTGCCGTGTCCTGCGTGTTGTGGTCCGACTCGGTATCGATGACCAGCGACTCCAGCAACGCCTGCATGCGCTCTGCCACCTCATCCTGCAGCGCGCCCAGCTCGGCCTCGTCATGGATGAATTCGGCAATGTTGTCGTTGGCGTGGAAACGCCGGTTGGCAAACCGCAGCCGCTCGCGGATGGCAACCGACAGCGGCCGGCCTTCGGGCGAGGCGTCAGCGCCCTCAGTCTCCGACGCGGCCGTCGGCAGAAGACGCCCTGCGTCCCCTGCGATGCCCAGTGCCTGCGCGGGCGACGCGGATCCGCCTTCGGCCGCTGCATGACCCGCCTCAGCCTGGACAGCAGCCCCTTGAGCGTACCCGGGCAGCACGCCCTCCTGGCCCACGCCAGGCGCCATGCCCGAGATCCCGCCCGATGTGCTGTCGGCGTCCATCTGCAGATCCTGCTGATCGAACAGATGGCCGCCGCGCTTCATCTTGGTGAGCAGGTAGCGCTGGTTGTGGGCATTGACCCCGCCCTTGACCCCTTCACGCTCCACCACGTCGATGCCGGCGTCACGCAGGGCGGCGATCTTGGCCGGGTTGTTGGTCAGCAGGTTGATGTGCGTGCAGCCCAGCGACTTCAGCATGGCAGCCGCCACCTCGAAGTGACGCTCGTCCATCCGGAAGCCCAGCGCGTGGTTGGCATCCAGGGTGTCCATCCCCGCATCCTGCCGCCGGTAGGCACGCAGCTTGTTGGCAATGCCGATGCCCCGCCCTTCCTGCGACAGGTACAGCACGATGCCGCCGCCATCCTTTGCCAGCCGCTGCACCGTGCCGCGCAGCTGGTCGCCGCAGTCACAGCGCAGGCTGCCAAAGAGATCGCCCGTCAGGCACGAGGAATGCAGCCGCACCCGCACCGGTTCCTTGCCGTTGAAGTCCGGATTGCCGACGATGACGGCAACATGCTCGAAGTCGCTGTCCTTCTCGCGGAAGACCACGAAGCGGCTGTCGATGGCGTGATCGCCATCGGTACGATCTGCAGACACACCCGACTGAGCCTTATCTGTCCCGACGGCGCCGACCGGCTGTGCCCCATCCCCCCGGGCAGCAGCAGCCCGATCGGCCGCCCAGGCGCTGGCCAGAGGCACCGGGGCATCGCTGACCTGCTCCAGCTGAACGGGGCGGGTGGCCACGAAGGCCTGCACTTGCGCCGGGTCGACATGCATCAGACCGGCGTCCCGCAAGGCACGTGCATCCTCCGACAACAATTGGCAGCAGACCACCGCCGGAGCCAGACGGGCCTCACGTGCCAGTGCCAGTGCCTCACGGGCCAACGGCAAGGGCGGATTGACCCCCTGAGGCATCGTCCACCAGGGACCGTCACCATCGGGTTTTGCCAGCTCGGTTTCCTTGCCTGGTGCTCCCCAGTCCGAAGCATGGGGATCCCCCGCCAGGGACAGCACGCGGTAGCGCAACTCAAGCGCCGCCTCACGAGGGATCGCACTCTCCAGCCCGGCATAGGCCCGGATCCATGACAGATCCTCAATATTGGGTCGCTCCTGTGGCGTCATGAGCAGTTCGAAAGGCTGCTCGAAGCCCTGGCGTTCCAGGTTGTTGCCTTTCTGGGGTAGCAGATTCGACCAGCCTTCCCGACGCGCCAGCGCCTCGATCCGCTGCCCGGACAGCAACAGGTGAAAGTCCACCATCCTCAACTGTCGCAACCGTTCCCAGCCATCGGGCGTCAGCGTTTCCACCGCGGCAAACAGCCAGACCTGGGAGTGAGCCAACCACATCGGTATGTTGTCGATGGCCTTGCGGTCGGCAATCAGGACCGGCCGCCCTCGCCGCAGTTCGGTCACCGCGCGGTCGACGTGGATGGAAAGCCGCTGGCGCTGCCAGTCGGACAGGAAGGAAGAGTCTTGGGTGTGCATCCGACGATTGTATAGAGTGTTTGGCCGGATTCTCCGCGTCAGGAACGCGCCAGGACACGCTCGTCGGCATCGACGACAGCTGTCTCGGGAGAAGATGCCTCCCCCTGCAAATCCGTCCTGACCGACGAATGGTCATCAACCGTTGCGCATTCCGCAAAACCGCTGCAACAATATGCTCACGGCAACCCCCTTCACGGCGTCGGGTCATGCTTGCAAGCCGGCCTCATCCCGTGAAGAATTGCCAGCGGCCGATTTGAGGATTCCAATACGAATCGTTACCATTGCGCGGCACATTCCAGAACAAGCCGCCCGGTAGCGCGTTGCACTCGGAACGCCTCGACACCGTCCGCCCGAACGCGCCTGCGTCCGCATCCTGCTGGTTTTCCGGCAAGATTCCCAGGAGCACGCCTGTTCGGGTCGTGCTTCTGTTCGCTCTCTTGCCTCATGGGTTCCCCCCGGAGACTGCCCCGGCCCTGCCCCGAGCACGCCGTCCCTGATGGGCCGGCCGGTCTATCGGCCAGGTGATCGGGCATCGGTCGACCCATGCCGTTCTCCCAGCAACCTCCATCCGCTCTCGTGTGAAACCACCGTCCCCCCCTCCGTCGGCTCCAGGCGCCTCCTCGCAGGCCCCCCAGACAGCCGACCGGCGCGAGGCCGGCGCCGTGGATCTGGAATCAGCCCTCGCGCTGGACCGTCCCCCACCGCGCTGGCACATGTTGCCCGCCTTCAGCGGGGTTCTGTTGCTGCACGCAGCGCTGCTGTACGGCATCAACCTCACTGAAAACGTGCTGCAGGCTGCCAGTGGCGAGGATCAGCCCGTCTATGTCGAGCTGGTCAACGCACCGCCGCAGCCGCCCGTCATTCCCGAGCCCACTGCGCCTCCGCCGCCGCCTCCGGAACCCGAGCCCGAACCTGAGCCGGAGCCCGAGCCGGTCGTGGCCGAGCCGCCGCCGGCGCCCGAGCCTGCACCGGTCTACGAGGTGCCGAAGCCCAAGCCGAAACCCAAACCGAAGCCCAAGCCCAAACCGAAGCCAAAACCAAAACCCAAGGAGCCGCCTCCGCCGCCCAAGCCTGCGCCCGAGCCGCCTGCCAACCTGCCTCCGGCCCCGCCCACACCTCCCGTGCAGGGCGAGCCGAATGCGCCGGCCGGCACCGCGCCGCAACAAGGCTCTGGCACGCCGGGCCCCGTCGGCCCGCCACCGGTGCTGGGTTCCTCGCAGGCCCACTACATCCGCCAGCCCAAGCCTGTATACCCGGCGTTTTCCAAGCGCGCCGGCGAGACCGGCAAGGTCATGCTGCGCGTGCTGGTCGACGTGAATGGCCGGCCCAAGGAGGTCAAGCTCGAAAAATCCTCGGGCTCTGACCGCCTCGACAAGGCCGCCATCGACGCAGCCCGCAATGCCCTCCTCTCACCCCACAAGGAAAATGGCAAGCCGCGTGAAGCCTACGTGCTGATGCCAATCGTCTTCGAACTGGAGAACTGAACGTGAACGATACCCCCACCCTCGGCTTCGCCCACTTCCTGGCGCAGGGCGACTTTGTCAGCAAGGCGCTGCTGGTCATCCTGCTGGGCATGTCCGTGGTGTCCTGGACGCTGATCCTCGTCAAGGGCATCACCCATTTCATCCGCAGCTCACGCGCCGAGCGCTTCCTGAAGATGTTCTGGGAAGCCCCGTCCATGCAGGCCGTGGCCAAGGACATCGCCGCCCATGGCGTGAATGATCCGTTCTCGCGCGTCACCGCCAACGCCTTGCAGGCCATCCAGCACTATGCCCGCACGGCCCCGTCCAACCGCATGGCAGACGCCGGCACCGCGGCCGACCTGCTGACCCGCACCATCAAGAAGGTGCTGGACGAAGAGACCGTGCGCCTGGAGAACGGCCTGTCGGTACTGGCCACCGTGGGCGCCACCGCCCCCTTCTTCGGCCTGTTCGGTACCGTCTGGGGTGTGTACCATGCGCTGGTCAACATCGGTCTGAGCGGCTCCGGCTCGCTCGACAAGGTGGCCGGCCCCGTGGGTGAAGCACTGATCATGACCGGCCTGGGCCTGGCCGTGGCACTCCCGGCAGTCATCGGCTTCAACTGGCTCACCCGCCGCAACCGGGTGCTGACGGCGCGTCTCGACGCCTTCGCCTTCGAGCTGTTCACCTTCCTGTCTTCCGGCAAGACGCTGAGCGGCCACACGCACGTCGACAGCAGCAAGCCGCAGCAGGCCGCCTGAAAAAGCCCGCCATTCCAGTTCCAGGGGCGCCAGCCGCCACGGTGGCGCCCCCTCACCGAAGGATCGATCCACCATGGCCTTTGCCAGTTTTGATTCCAAAAACAGCAACACCCCAATGGGCGAAATCAACATGGTTCCGCTCATCGACGTGATGCTGGTGCTGCTGGTGATCTTCATCGTCACCGCGCCGCTGCTGACCAACTCGGTCAAGCTGGCGCTGCCGCGCGCCACGACCAACCCCACCGAGAACAAGCCCACCACGATCGAGTTCTCGATCGATGCGGACGGCAACCTCTACTGGGGCCATGACCAGATCAGCCGCGAGGAGGCCGCCGAGCGCTTCAAGAAGGCCAGCACCGAGGACCCGCAACCCAGCGTTCACCTGCGCGCCGACGAGAACACGCCCTATCGCTACGTGGCACAGACCATTGTCGATGCCTCCAAGGCCGGCCTCTCGAAAGTGGGCTTCATTACCCAGCCCGAAGACGAGAACAAGTAACCCTCTTCGTTTCCTGCCCGTACAGCACCAACCCCATGCAAGAACCCTTCGCCCTGGACACCCTGACCGCTGCCGACACGCACGCCTGCTGGCAACTGAGCCAGGCGCTGCGCTGGCCTCACCGCGAGGCCGACTGGCAGCAGTTCATCACCTGGGCGAAGGCACACGGCGCGCCCCTGGCCGTGCGTGCCGGTGGGCAACTGATCGGCTGCGGGCTGGCCTGGCAATGGGGACACGAACAGGGCAGCATCGGCATGGTCATCGTCGACGATGCCTGGCAACGTCGTGGCATCGGCAAGCAGCTCTTCAGGGGCCTGCTGCAGGCCCTGGAAGGCCGTGACGTGATGCTGCAGGCCACCGCCCAGGGAAGGCCACTGTACGAATCGCTGGGCTTTGCCGCCATCGGCCATGCCCGGCAGTTCCACGGGCACTGGCAGCCCCCGGCAGAGGCCGGGCCCTCGTCATCCATTGCTGCCGATGAGCTGACCCGGCTGATGCAACCGCAGGACGTGCCCGCCCTGTTGGCCTACGACCAGCGTGAACGCGGCCTGGTGCGCCCAGCGCTGCTGCAGGCCCTTTTGGCGCAGATGGATGCCGATGAACGCTGTGCCGTAAGCGTGGATGAGCAAGGCCATCTGTGCGGCTACGGCATCCTGCGCCGCTTCGGGCGTGGCTGGGTGGTGGGCCCCCTGCTGGCCGATGGTGCAGACCGCGCCGTGGCACTGGTGAAGCGGCTCACTCAAGAGCGGGCGGGCGATTTCGTCCGCATCGACCTGGCGGCGCACACGCGCGCCTTTCCGGACAGTCAGGCTCAGGCTCAGGCTCAGGCTCAGGCTCAGGCAGGGCATGATCGCCCCTCCACTCAAGGCGATGGCCATGACGCCGACATCCTGGCCCACTGGCTGCAGGCCCATGGCCTCGCGTTGGTGGACCAGCCCACCACGATGATCCGGCTGGCCGCCAGCCGGTCAGAGACCGACACCCCAGCAGGCAACGGGCCGCAGAACACACCACAAGCACGTACCGCCACCGTCTGTGCCTTGGCCGCGCAGGCGCTGGGCTGATCATCGGCTGCGGCATCGACGCAGCTCTCAAGGACACGGGCTAATCCCAGCCCCCGCAAGACAGGCAACCGCCCCATTCCGTATCGGACTGCTGCCCGTCACACTCCGATTGACAGGCACTGCCGGGCACCATGTTGTCGGCACTCCTGACAAAGCAAGACTATTCGCACAGCCCCGCTTGACCGAGGCCGGAAAATTCCGGATTCTTCGCCGCTCTCAGGATTAACCCTAGCATATTAGATGGTATATCCGACAATAAACATCACATTGATTACTATAAGCAATCATAGGAAATGACGAGTTTCATTCGTCTTTCCATCACGCTACAGCCAGACGGCCCACATTCCGGGAACCCGCCCGGCTCTGTAGCCTTGGTCCCGTAGCCGCCTCTCCCACGCCGGAACCTGCCCGGCCTCCTCCCTCCATCCACTCGTCAGTTCAAACCATGGCAAAAACCGTTTCGTTCTCCAAAACAGTGCTGGCAGCTGTCGTCGCTGCCCTCTCGATGGGCGCCGCCCAGGCTGCCCAGAAGGAAGTGACCGATGTTCAGGGCCGCAAGGTCAAGATCGAATCGCCAGCCAAGCGCGTGCTGCTGGGCTTCTACTTCGAGGACTACATGGCCGTCGGCACCGAAAAGGCCTTCGACAAGGTGGTCGGCATCTCGCGCGAGGCCTGGGAAGGCTGGCGTCCGGCCAACTGGGCCCTGCACACCGCCCATCGTCCGTCCCTGAAGGAGCTGCCCGACGTGGGTGAAGTGGAAGTGCAGAGCTTCTCCGTCGAGAAGACCCTGGCGCTGCGCCCGGACGTGATCGTGCTGGCCAAGTGGCAGTACCTGGGTCTGGGGCCCGACGTGGATCGTCTGGAACAGTCAGGCATCCCCATCGTCGTGGTGGACTACAACGACCAGGACCTGAAGAACCACGTTGCCAGCACGCTGCTTCTTGGCGAGATCACCGGCCAGCAGGCCCGTGCCAAGAAGATCGCCAACGAGTACAAGGAAGCCGTCGAGACCATCACCCGCCGAATCGCCAAGGCCGGCAAGGCCAAGCCGAAGGTCTATGTCGAGTTCGGCAACAAGGGACCGAGCGAGTACAGCTTCTCGTACGGCAAGAACATGTGGGGTCCGATGATCACCACCGCCGGTGGCGAGAACATCGCTGCGCCGTTCGTGGAGTACTGGGGCCCGCTGAACCCCGAGCAGATCATCGCCTCCCGGCCCGATGTCATCCTGATTTCCGGCACCGAGTCCAGGAAGAACCCCAACGCCATGCTGATGGGCGAAGGCGTGGACAAGGCCGAAGCGCAGAAACGTCTGGAAGGCTATGCCAAGCGTCCGGGCTGGGGCAGCCTGCCGGCCATCAAGGACAAGCGCATCTACGGCGTGTACCAGGGAGCGTCCCGCAGCATCACCGACTACCCGTCGATCCAGTACATCGCCAAGGTGGCCTACCCCGAGCTTTTCAAGGACCTCGATCCGCAGGCCAACTACATCAGCTTCTACAAGCGCTACCTGCCGGTCACGCCCAGCGGCACGTTCTACACGGGCCTGAACGACACCAAGTGATCGCATGAGTGCCCCTTCCCCTGCCAATCCGTCGGGGAAACTGCAGCAGGCTCTGGCCATCCAGCGCCGGCGTGAAGCACGCCGGCTGCTCTGGATGGGCATTCTGCTGCTGGTTCTCCTGGGCACCGTGCTGGCCGACATCTTCACCGGCCCGTCGCTGCTGCCCTTCCGGGAGGTCATCGACATCCTGATGCACCCACCCTTCCCGGCGCTGGGCTTTGCCCATCCCGATGCGGCCGACGGCCTCGTCACCATCGTCTGGGACTTCCGGCTGCCTGTGGCGCTGATGGCCATCGTGGTCGGCGCAGCCCTGGGCCTGGGCGGCGCCGAGATGCAGACGCTGCTGGACAACCCGCTGGCCAGCCCCTACACGCTGGGCCTGGCGGCCGCGGCCGGTCTGGGCGCCGCACTTGGCCTGCACGCCGACATCATCGGCATCACCATCGACCCGCTGATCAGCGTGCCGCTGGGCGCATTCCTGATGTGCATGCTGGCCGCCTCGGTGCTGTTCGGCATCGCCATGTTCCGCCAGGTCAACGCCCAGACGCTGATCCTTGCGGGCATCGCGCTGCTGTTCCTGTTCCAGTCGCTGATGTCCATGCTGCAGTTCATGTCGTCCCCCGAACTGAACCAGCAGATCATCTTCTGGCTGTTCGGCAGCCTGCAGCGCAGTTCCTGGTGGTCGCTGGCCATCACCGGCACGGTCACCGTGGTGTGCACCATCCTGCTGCTGGCCGATGCCTGGAAGCTCACGGCCCTGCGCCTGGGCGAAGCCCGTGCGCGCAGTCTGGGCGTGGACGTGGCCAGGCTGCGGCTCAAGACGCTCGTCCTGGTCGCACTGCTCACCTCCACCGCCATCAGCTTCGTCGGCGTCATCGGCTTCATCGGCCTGGTGGCCCCGCACATCGCCCGCATGCTGGTGGGCGAGGACCAGCGCTTCTTCATCCCGCTGTCCATGCTGTGCGGCGCCGTCATGCTGTCAGCCGCGTCGGTGCTGTCCAAGATCATCGTCCCGGGGGCGCTGTTCCCGGTCGGCGTGGTCACGGCCATCATCGGTGTGCCCTTCTTCTTCTGGCTGATCCTGGGATGGAGGCGCGGTCATGCTTGAAGTCGAGAACCTCCACCTGCATGCCGGCACACACCCAGTGGCCTGCGGCTACTCGGTGCAGTTCCACCCCGGCGAGGTCACGGCCATCATCGGCCCCAACGGCTGCGGCAAGACCAGCCTGATGCGTGCGCTCTTCGGCGAGCTGCATCCCAGCGCCGGCCACATCCGTCTCAACGGTGATGACCAGCGCGAGCAGCGGCTGCCCGTGTGGCGCCAGCGCTTCGGCTACATGCCGCAGGACACCCGGCTGGACCTGGATCTCTCCACCCTGGAGGTGGTGATGCTGGGCCGGCTGGACCGCCTGGGCATGCGGGTCGACGACGACACCGTGCTGGCGGCGCTGAATGCGCTGGAGGCCGTGGGCCTGCTGCACATCGCCGAGCGCCCCATCTACGCGCTCAGCGGTGGCCAGCGGCAGATGGCGCTCTTTGCCCAGGTGCTGTTGCGCTCGCCCGAAGTGATGATGCTGGATGAGCCCGTCAGCGCGCTGGACATGCGCTACCAGGTGGTGCTGATGGACCACCTGCACAAGCAGACCCGCGCGCACAACTGGATCACCGTCACCATCCTGCACGACCTGAACCTGGCGGCGCAGTACGCCGACCGCCTGGTGGTGCTGGACAAGGGCAAGCTGCAGGCCTACGGACCACCGGCCGAGGTCATCACGGCCGAGCTGATCCAGCGCCTGTACGACGTGCCGGTAGACGTGCAGATCGACCGCTTCGGCCATCCGCACGTGCGCACCATCCGCTACCAGGCCGAGGACGACGCCGTGCCCAAAGGCACCGCCCCCCAGGGCACAGCCGGCATCGCCAGCTGATCTTTCCCTTCGGCCCCGTCCGGCAGACCCAGCGTCAGCCGGACGCCCCAACCTCTCCCTGCCCGTGCACGCGCTGCACGGGCCCTCCTTTCCGGAAAACCCGATCATGAAAAAGACCCTGACCGCCCTGGCCGCCTCTGCGGCCCTGCTGATGCTGGCCAACCCCGCCCACGCCGCCGAGCACGTCGTGAAGATGCTCAACAACGGCAAGGAAGGCGGCATGGTGTTCGAGCCCGCCTACCTCAAGGTGGACGTGGGCGACACCGTCATCTTCGAGCCCACCAACTCGGGCCACCAGGTCCGTTCGCTGGCCGTGCCCGAGGGCATCGCCCCCTGGAAGAGCGAGCTGGACAAGCCCTTCACACTGAAGGTGGACAAGGAAGGCCTCTACTTTTATGACTGCCCCCCGCACCTGATGATGGCCATGGTCGGCATCATCCAGGCCGGCAAGGCCACCAACCGCGAGGCCGTGGAAAAAGCCTTCAAGGCCAACCGCGGCCGCATGATGATGAACGGCAAGCGTGCCGACAAGCTGCTGGAAGCGATCCAGTAAGCCCGATCAGCGCCGCCGGGCCGGACGCGCCCGGTCCTGGCGCTCTCGGTCCTGGCGCTCCCGCTCCGGGCGGCCCCGGCCCGAGCGCTCCCGGGGCGGCAGCCCCTCTGACGGCCGTGCCTGGGATGGCCGGGCCTGGGGCGCACGATTCCGTCCGCCCTGCCCCGACGTTTCCATCCACCACCCCGATTGGGCATCCTGCCCCAGCAACTGCCACAGCACGGGCATGGCTTCCTGCAATTCGGCCGCCAGCGTGTAGGGCGGGTTGATGACGAAGACGCCGCTGCCATAGAGCCCGTAACCATCCTCGGGCGGTGCGCCCACCTGCAGGCGCACATCCAGCCAGTCGGTCACGCTTGGCAGCCCGGGCAGCTGGTCCAGCAGCAGCATCAGCTCGCGCCGACGCACCAGCGGATACCACAGCATCATCGTACCCGTGGCAAAGCGCTCCAGCGCCTCCATCAGCGTGCGGCGAGCCTTCGCGTAGTCCCGCTTGTCCTCGTAGGAGGGGTCGATGACCACCAGCCCCCGGCGCGAGACCGGCGGCAGCAGCGCCTTCAGCCCGGCAAAGCCATCTTCACCAAAGACCTGAACCTGCCGCCGGTGAGCCGCCCCCAGGTTGTCGTGCAGGACCTGGATCTCGGTCGGGTGCGCCTCGAAGCAGCGCAGCCGGTCCTGCGGGCGCATCAGCTGCAGCGCCAGCCAGGGCGAGCCCGGATACCAGCGGGGCAACCGCCCCGTGGGCTGAGCAGCCCGTCGGGCCGCAGGCCGACTTTCGCCTGCAGCGGTTTCGGCAGCCACAGCATCGCCGGCTGCATCCCCCCGACGTCCTGCACCGGCCGACTCCCTTCGTTGAGCGGCACGCTCGCGGGTGGCCTCCTCCTGCTCGGCGTCGAAGCGCGCCACCTCGTCACGATAGTCGGCCAGCAGCGCCGGCAGCTTCCGGGCCTGCCACAGCGCCTCGATGCCACTGCGGTATTCGGCGTTCTTGCGTGTCTGGGCCGCATCCAGCCGATAGCGCCCCGCACCGGCGTGCGTGTCGAAGACCCAGAACGACTTGTCCTTCAGGGCCAGGTGGCGCAGGATGGCCACCAGGATGGCGTGCTTGAGCACATCGGCATGGTTGCCGACATGAAAGGCGTGGCGATAACTGAACATGGGCGCGGCGATCCGGAAAGGGACGACGAAAGCTCGTCGGCCCTCAATGATCGCACGGGCGTCACTGCTCGTCTTCGGGCTTCACGATGGTTCGCACGCGCTTGTGACGGACGACCACCACACCGGCAGGTGGTGCCGCGGGGCGGCGGGGTGCCACGCCCGGGCGCGATGCAGTGAGCCGCGCCCCCTCGATGCGGCCGCCGGCCTCACGGTTGATCTCGACGCGCGGACGCGCGGGGCTTTCGATGGCAGGCTGGCGCCAGGTGCGCATCGGCGCCCCTTCTCCCTCCGGACGACGGGACTGATCCGTGCCATCGGCCTGACGGACCACCGCGGGTCTGACATTGCCGCGCACCGGCTTGCGGCTGCTGGCCTTGGCACTTCCGCCGCGCTTCTGCGCACGCATCACGCTGCTGACCGCATGGTGATAGAGCGCCACATCGCCGCTGCGGGTCTGCAGCAGCAGCATGTTGGAATCGAAGGAGCGGATCTGCCCGTGCAGGCAGGTGCCGGTGACCAGATAGACATCCACCCAGGTGCGTGCCCGGCGCAGGCTGTTGAGCGTGGAGAACTGCTGGTTGATCAGGGGCGAATCCGAAGACGGCCCCTCGGCCGTTCCGGACGTGGACTGGCTGGATGAAGGCGCCGCCTCTTCGGCGGCCGTCGTGGCCTGCGCGACCGGCTCCGGTGCTGCCGATTCCGCGTTCAGTTCGGCTGCATCACTTCCGCTCACAGACTTCCTCCATCGATCAATATCACATGCGGGATTATTCCTTCATTATCAGCCCGATCCGTGCCACAGGGCAAACCCCGACCCCTCGTATCCCACGATTTGCAGCGAGGCGCTTTCTTTCGGCAACATTTCGCACCATCGGGACAACATCCTCCCCCCTCATCATCGCCAGCAGCGCGCCATGACGGGCGCATCCTGCGTCGCCTGCGGGGAAACCAGCCCTGCCCTGAAGCAGCCTGCCTGCTAAGCTCACGGGAACACCTCGCATCACTTACAGGAGACCGCCATGCCCCTCACCCCCATCGACGACCCCACCCTGATTGCCGATATCGCCCCCACCGGCAAGCTGCGCGCCGTCATCAACCTGGGCAATGCCGTGCTGGCGCGGCAGCAGCCCGACAGCGACGAGCCCGCCGGCGTGTCGGTCGACCTGGCGCGCGCCTTCGCCCGCCTGCTGGGTCTGGAGGTGGAACTGATCCCCGTGAAAGTGGCGGCCGAAGCCGTGGCCGCCGTCACCGAGGAACGGGCCGACATCGGCTTCTTCGCCATCGACCCGGGTCGTGGCGCCGGCATTGCCTTCACCGCCCCTTACGTGCTCATCGAAGGCGCCTACCTGGTGCGCAATGACTCGCCGCTCACCGACAATGCCCAGGTCGACGCCCCCGGCCGCGACATCGTGGTCGGCAAGGGCAGCGCCTATGATCTCTACCTCAGCCGCCACATCCAGCACGCCAGCCTGGTGCGCGCGGCATCGTCACAGGCCGTGGTCGACACCTTCCTGTCGGGCAACCACCAGGTGGCAGCCGGCGTGCGCCAGCAGCTGGAAGCCGACGCGGCCCGCGTGCCCGGCCTGCGCCTGCTGCCTGGCCGCTTCATGGTCATCGAACAGGCCATGGGCCTGCCCCGCAGCCGCAGCGCCCGCGCCGAAGCCCTGCTGAGAAGCTTCGTCGAACACGCCAAGGCCAGCGGCGAAGTGGCCGCCGCCCTGCAGCGCAACCACGTCCAGGGCGTCTCCGTGGCCCCGCCGGCACGCGGCTGAGCCCCATCGGGTCGCCATCGACATCGCCCCGCAGCCAGCCTCTCCCCACAGTCGGCTCCCGGCATCCTGCCCCCCTGCATCTCCTTGCGTGAAGGCAGGTGGCAGGATGCCGGTGTCAGGCATGGCTGACACAAAATCGAACAGATCCATGCCCCTGGTTGCCGCCAATTGACAGCCGGCCGGGGCAGCAGGCATGCTTCGCGCCGGACGGTTCCATTCGGCAAAAAAACCCGATGCACCATCGCCATTCATCAAGAATGGCCAATTTGCGCATACCATTGAGGGTTTCTACTGAAAACGGCCTCACCGACGGGCCGGGCCCCTGCCCGGTCGGCCCATTTCCAGGCCATCCCGCGCGCCGCCGCCCGTCCCAAGGACTGACATGACCGAGTTCGTTCCCCAAAACAGCTATACCAAAGAAGAACTGATCGCCTGCGGCAAGGGCCAGCTGTTCGGCCCCGGCAATGCCCGGCTGCCCCTGCCCAACATGCTGATGGTCGACCGCATCGTCGAGATCAACCGTGACGGCGGCAAGTATGGCCGTGGCGAGATCATCGCCGAGCTGGACATCACCCCCGACCTGTGGTTCTTCGGCTGCCACTTCGAAAGCGACCCCGTCATGCCGGGCTGTCTGGGCCTGGACGCCATGTGGCAGCTGGTCGGCTTCTTCCTGGGCTGGACCGGTGCCCCCGGCCGGGGTCGCGCCCTGGGTTGCGGCGAGGTCAAGTTCAGTGGCCAGGTGCTGCCCAAGCACCGCAAGATCACCTATCACATCCACATGAAGCGCGTGATGAACAGCAAGCTGGTGCTGGGCATCGCCGATGCAGAGATGAGCGTGGACGGTCGCAAGATCTACGAAGGCAACGGTCTGCGCGTGGGTCTGTTCACCAGCACGGACGACTTCTGAGCTCCGTACCGAGGAACCCCGCCCATCGCCTGTCACGCAAGCATCCGGGAGCCAAAACATGAAACGAGTCGTCGTCACTGGTATAGGCATCGTCTCCAGTCTGGGCAACAACAGCCAGGAAGTCCTGGCATCGTTGCGGGCACTGAAGTCGGGCATCACCTTCGACCCCGTCTATCGGGACATGGGTTTCCGCTCCCATGTGGCCGGCAACATCGCGCTCGATCCCAAGGAACACATCGATCGCAAGATCCTGCGCTTCATGGGCAATGCGGCCGCCTACACCTACATCGCCCTGCAGGAGGCCATCGCCCAGTCCGGGCTCACGCCCGAGCAGGTTTCCAACATCCGCACCGGCATCGTCGCTGGCAGCGGTGGCGCCTCGTCATCGACGCAGGTTGAGCTCGCCGACGTGCTGCGTACCAGCGGCATCAAGCGTGTAGGCCCCTATGGCGTCACCAAGTGCATGGCCTCCACCATCTCGGCCTGCCTCGCCACGCCCTTCCAGATCAAGGGCGTCAACTACTCCATCAGCTCGGCCTGTTCCACCAGCGCCCACTGCATCGGCCACGGTGCCGAACTCATCCAGATGGGCAAGCAGGACATCGTCTTCGCCGGTGGCGGCGAAGAGGTCTCGTGGCAGATGAGCATGCTCTTCGACGGCATGGGCGCCATGTCCTCGCGCTACAACGACACCCCGGAACTGGCCAGTCGCGCCTATGACGCCGACCGTGACGGCTTCGTCATCTCCGGCGGCGGTGGCATGCTGGTGCTGGAAGAGTACGAGCACGCCAAGGCCCGTGGTGCCAACATCCTGTGCGAACTCACCGGCTACGGCATCTCCTCGGATGGCCATGACATGGTCCAGCCCTCGGGCGAAGGCGCCGTGCGCTGCATGCAGATGGCCCTGGCCCAGCACGGTGGCAAGGTCGACTACATCAACGCTCACGGCACGTCCACGCCGGTCGGTGACACGAAGGAACTGGAAGCCATCCGTGCCACCTTCACCCACGGCGACACCCCGCCCATCAGCTCCACCAAGTCTTTGTCGGGCCACGCCCAGGGGGCAGCTGGCGCCACTGAAGCCATCTACTCCATCCTGATGCTTCAGAACGGCTTCGTCTGTGCCAGCGCCAACATCCAGAAGCTCGACGAGAAGGCCGAGGGCATGCCCATCCTGCGCGAGAACCGCGACATGAAGCTCAACGCCATCATGTCCAACAGCTTCGGCTTCGGCGGCACCAACGCCACCCTCATCTTCAGCCGGGTCTGACCCGCCGGGGGCAGGCCCCAGGTTCCCTTCCCGGTCCCTGCCGCTGCCGGGATGGCGGCCGACCGGGCTATCACTTTCATCCTCAGGAGATCTCTACATGGCTTACACCCTGCCCAAGCTTGGCTACGCCTACGACGCGCTCGAGCCGCACATTGACGCGCAGACGATGGAAATCCACCACACCAAGCATCACCAGACCTACATCAACAACCTGAACGCCGCCCTGGAAGGTGCCGGTCTGCCCACCGATGAACCCGTCGAGAAGCTGATCACCCGCCTGGACAGCCTGCCGGAAGCCGTCCGCGGCGCCGTGCGCAACAACGGTGGCGGCCACGCCAACCACACCCTGTTCTGGACCGTCATGGGCCCCAACAAGGGTGGCAAGCCCACGGGAGCCCTGGCCAGCGCCATCGACCGTGATCTGGGCAGCTTCGACGCCTTCAAGGACGCCTTCACCAAGGCCGCCCTCACCCGCTTCGGCAGCGGCTGGGCCTGGCTGTCGGTCAGCCCCGAAGGCAAGCTGGTGGTCGAAAGCTCAGCCAACCAGGACAGCCCGCTGATGGGCAAAGCCGCCGGCGCCAGCGGCAACACCCCGGTGCTGGGCCTGGACGTGTGGGAACACGCCTACTACCTGCACTACCAGAACCGCCGCCCCGACTACATCGCGGCCTTCTACAACGTCGTCAACTGGGACGAAGTGGCTCGCCGCTTCGACGCCGCCAAGGCCTGATCCGGCCTTCCCGGCAACCGGGCGCCCCTGCCGCCGCAGTATCCCGGCACGCGAGCAGCCCGGCCCCAGGGCATTGGTACATCGATGCCCTCAACCCGCCTTCTGGCGGGTTTTTTTTTCGCCCTGACTTTTGCCCCGACGCCACGGACATGAAATGCCCTCATGAAACGCCTTCCTTCCATCCGGATTTTCAGCCCGACTGTCCAATACCTGTTGCGCATCAATCACCAGGACAAATTCCGGCATCAATAAAAACAACAAAAGCAGGCACAACTGAAGAGCAAAAAACATAGAAAACCGGAAGACCGGAAAACAGCTCAGAAAGGCATGAAGCACAAGACCGAAAAGCCCCATCGATAAAAACAGGCGCCATTCACCCCCAAAAACAAGCCGTTCATTCCGGACATGGAACGGCATGACACATGCCGCCGCAGAACAACAAAACAGCCTGAAAGACAGAGCCCCGGCAGAACGCCTGCCACCTTCCGTCACCCCTCGTTTTCCATCGATCGATTGCCCCCGAAAAAGCGTTCCTTTCACGCTGAAAACGGCCGCCGAAAATTCGGTCCCTCAAGAGAAAACCGACACAATGAAAATCCGCTGGCCGAGGGCTGGAAACTCATCTGTCACCATCACGCGATCGTGACATCGGCGTGAAGGGTAGTTGCAAGCCTCACTACCCGACATGAGCGATGCGGTTTCAAGGGCTCTCGCAGGCGGTTCACGTTCGGACAACCGCCCGTGTTCCTGCAGATCCGGAAAGCGCCATGGATGCGCTTTCTGCACGCAGGAGGACGGGTACACGGCAGGCGTGGCCTGCACCCTGCACACAGAGGGCTCAGATGAGCGGCAATCAGAAACAGGTCAAGCGTTCCCGTAAGCAAACAGCCCGCACAAAGCGGCACGCGCTGCGCTGGACAGCACCACTGCTGGGTGTCTATGCACTGGGCGCCCCCCATGGCTGGGCCGACACACTGGACGCCACCACGCTGGAATCCAACCGCACCGACCTGCAGCGCGCCATCCTGCCCACGGCACCGGCCGGAATCATGCAGGACATCGTGCCGGTCGAGCCGCTGAAGGACGGCATCGCCCGCATCACGGTCGAGGTGGACCGAAACAACGTGCCCGCCGATGGCCAGAGCCCCGTGAAGCTGCGCATCCGCGCCTTCGACGCCGACAACCAGGGCGTCATGGGTGAGAGCTTCGTCAACGTCGAAGTCTCGGCCGGACGCCTGCAGTTGCCCGGAGCCAAGAGCGATGAGAAGGGCCTCTTTCCCGCTGATCTGAACCCGCTGGAACCCGGCATGCGCGTGGCGCTGACCAATGGCCACGCCGAGGTGCTTCTGTTGGCCCCCCCTACCCCGCAGACCGTGGAACTGCGCGTCTCGGCCGGCCCCGTACGTGTGGAAGGCCAGATCGACTTCGTGCCCGAACTGCGCGACATGATCGCCGCCGGCTTCGTCGAGGGCGTCATCTCGCTGCGTCGTGACCGTTCGCTGCGCCTGGACGAGGCACGCCCCAGCGACGGCTTCGAAGACCAGATCCAGAACTGGACGCGCAGCAGCGGCAACGGCAAGCGCACGGCCGGCGCCCAGAGCGCCTTCTTCCTGAAAGGCAAGGTCCGCGGCGACATGCTGCTGACCATGGCCTACGACAGCGAACACCCCGACAACAACCGCCTGTTCCGCGACCTGGACCCCGAGCGCTGGTACCCCGTCTACGGTGACAGCTCGCTGGTGGGCTTCGACGCACAGAGCAACAGCCGCCTGTACGTGCGCCTAGACAAGGACCGCAACTACCTGCTCTATGGTGACATCACCACCGGCAGCGGTTTCTCCGAGCGCGCCGGCCAGGGCAAGGTCGCCCGCCTCCAGAACCGTGACCTGGGCCAGTATGAACGTGCCATGACCGGCGTTCGTGGCCACATCGAGGGCAAGAAAGGCTTCTTCGACAGCTTTGCGGCCCACGACAGCCTGCGCCAGGTCGTCGAGGAATTCCCCGGCCGCGGCATCTCCGGCCCCTACACCGTCACCAACGCCACCAACGCCGTGCTGGGCACCGAGCAGGTGGTGATGGTGGTGCGCGACCGCCACGCCCCGGCACGCATCCTGGAGACCAAGCCCCTCACCCGCTTCATCGACTACACCTTCGAGCCCTTCAGCGGTCGCATCCTGCTCAACCGTCCCGTACCGTCGCTGGACGAGAACCTGAACCCGGTCTCGCTGCGCATCACCTACGAGGTGGACCAGGGTGGCCGCAAGTACTGGGTCTACGGTGCCAACGGCCAGTTCCAGCCCACCGAGGGCACTGATATCGGCGCCGCCTGGGTGAAGGATCGCAACCCGCTGGCCCCCTTCGAGATGGGCAGCGCCAACGTGGGCGCCACCCTGGGTGAGAACGGCTGGGTCCGCGCCGAGATCGCCCGCACCCGCTCCAGCGCCGACTCGGTCAGTGGCCGCCGCTACAACCTGACGCCCGACCAGAACGCCGGTGAAGTGGCCGGAAACGCCTGGCGTGCCGAAGCCGGCTACGAAGGCGACAAGGGAGCCATCGGCGCCTGGTACGGCCAGAGCGACATCGGATTCAACAACCCGGCCTCCTCCTTTGCCGGCGGTCAGCGCCAGGCCGGCGTCGAGGCCCGCCGCGTGCTGCGCGACGCTGTGGCCGAACCCCGGACGCAGGACACGGCAGACAGCGCAGCAACAAGCGCCGACGCAGCCCCTGCAGACGCCACCTCCCCTGCCGCCAAGGACGAATTCCGCCATCAGGTCGGCGTGGCCGTCTACACCCGTGGCCACTACGTCACCGACCGCCAGACCGATGCGGAACGGACCCAGATCCAGGCCGGCGTGCAGCTTGACCTGTCACCCCGGGTGCGCGTGGAAGTCGGTGCCAACCGTGTTGACGAACAAGCCGGCAACACCAGCCAGAATGGTCTGGCCACGGCCAGCAACCTCACGGCCCCCTACGGCATCGGCATCGTCGATCAGGGCTTCGGTGGCGGCATGTACGGCAGCAGCAACACCGCACTGGACCCCATCCGCGGCGAGACGCTCTACAACACCGGTACCAGCTGGAGCACCAGCCATGGCAGCAGCGTAGGCACCGGCCTGGCCGGCGTTCCGGTGGAATACACCGCGGCCCAGCTGGGCCTGTCGGTCCTGGCCACCGACCGCTGGCGCATCGGTGCCGAGGTGGAGCAGGACCTGCATCACCACGAGCACAAGCGCGCCGCCCTGGGCACCAGCTACCGCCTGCAGGAAAAGACGCGCCTGTTCGGCCGCTACGAATGGAACACCGGCCTGTCCAGCGTGGCCACCAGTGCCACCGTCACCGATCCGCGGACGGGCGCCCAGGTGGCCAGCCCCTACCGCAGCGACGCATTCGTGTTCGGTCTGGACACCGAATACATGGAAGATGGCACCCTCTACAGCGAATACCGCATGTATGACGCCATCAGCGCCCGCCAGGCACAGTGGGCCAACGGTATCCGCAACATCTGGCGCCTGTCTCCCCGCCTGTCGCTGCAGACTGGCGCCGAGCACCTGAAGGTTCTCGACGGTAGCGACCGCAGCGCCACTGCCATCACCACCGGCATCCAGTGGCAGCCCAACGAGCGCTGGCAGCTCGCCAACCGTCTGGAATGGCGGCACACCGGTGGCCAGCGTGCCGCAGGCGCCACCGCCACGGCACAGGCCGATCCGTACCTGTCCGGCTACGACAGCTGGCTGTCGACCATCAGCCTGTCACGCAAGCTCAACCGTGACTGGACGGCCTTGGTGCGCAACTACTATCTGCTGAACGATTTCGGCAGCAGTGCGGCCAAGCGTTACGAGAACCGCTTCCAGCTGGGCTTCGCCTACCGGGACACCGACACCAACCGTGTCAACACCCTGTTCCGCTACGAATACTGGCGGCGACGTGACCCGGTGCTGCAGGCCGCGGCCGACGCCAGCGCCCAGCCGCTGTCCGACGGCTACCTGAAGCACATTGCCAGCCTGGTCTCCGACTGGCATCCGAACCGCAACTGGTGGCTGACCGGCCGCCTGGCCGGCAAGCGCCAGACCGACCACTTCGCCAGTGGCGACAGCCGCTTCCGCGCCTGGCTGGCAGGCGGCCGCGCCACCTACAGCCTGACCGAACGCTGGGATGTGAGCGCCCTCGCCTACCGGATGTGGAGCCCGCACCTCAACAGCCAGAACGCCTTCGGCGCCGAAGTGGGCTACCTGCTCACCTCGAACCTGTGGCTGTCGGGCGGCTACAACTGGGCCGGCTTCCGCGATTACGACCTGACCGGTTCGGAATACACCAGCCGCGGCGCCTATCTGCGCCTGCGCTTCAAGTTCGACGAACGCCTCTTCCGCGGCAGCGACCCGAGCGTCAACCACACGCTGGATCGCTGACCCGACGCAGCCACGACTGCCGCCCAGGCTTTCTCTCTGTTCCCGGCATGGGCAGGACCCTCGCGCCTCAGCGTGAGCGCCTGCCCATGTCCGCTTTCTCTCGGTGAATCCCATGACGCCACTCACCCCGAGCGCCCTTCCCGACCTGCAGACTCCGGCCCATCCGTCGTCCCACAGAAAGTCGCCATTGGCCACCGCCCTGCTGGCCGCCCTGGCGATATGGTCGTTACCGGGTCACGCCGCCATCACGAACGTCGGATATACGCTCACCGCCGACGGCACACCGGGCTGGGACCCCACCGACGGTCCGGGCCTGGACAGTGGCCCGAAGAATGGCATCGTGCGCACCCATGACGAGATCAACTACCAGGTTGCCATCTCCTATGCAGGCGGCACGAAGGATGTGCTGGTTGAAATGACCCTGCCCCGGGGCGCCGACGGAAAGCCCATGGCCGAGTGGCCCTCCAGCGCCCCCACGACCTGCCTGCCGGGCAAGTCCAGCGTCTCGGCCGACCGCCAGAAACTGATCTGCGCCGTGCCCGACTACACCGGGGCCGGCACCAATTCCGGCAACTTCACCGCCATGGTTCTGGGGTCGAACAGGAACGGCACCCAGCTGCCCGCCCCCACCCTGAAAGTAAGTGCCGTCGGACAGGCCGGACTGTCTGCTGCCAGTCTGCCTCCCGCGCTGACCATCAGTGCAGCGCCCACCTACGATGTGGTGATCGAAACCAGCTACAACGGCAACCCCAAGGCCTACGGTTTTCAGGGTGAAGGGGGCCCGAACGGCAAGGACGGTTTCTACCACCGCATGCTCGTGGGTCTCCTGGCCCGCAACCCCAACGGCAACGGCAGAAAAGGCGTCGAGCAGCTTGATCCCACCAAGCCCATCGAGATCGCCCTTGATGTCAGCGGCTATCCCCAGTCGGTTCGACTGGACAACTGGCGCACGAAAGACAATACGTCCCCAAACAATATGCCGACCGGCAGCTTCGCCGACGGCTGCGGCAGCGTCTGGGACGGCCGCCCCAGCCTTCTGGCCGGTGAAGCCATCAACGTCCACCAGCGTGTGGGCGACACGGGCGCACGCAACACAAGCAACTGGATCGTCGCCAACGGCGGCGATTGCGCCGCTGTACCCACAGCCAATGGCCTTCCGGACAACCAGACCGTCCGCATCCGTCTGACTGGCGTGGATACCACGTTGGCCCGAACCCCGACGGTGAAACGCAGCGGCGAATCCATTCCACCCGACGAATACTGGGTGGCCAACAAGGCCGTTGTGTTCTGGACCGACCTGGCCGAGTATCCGCCAGCAGTCCCGGTACAGCACCAGCTGTCCCTGCGCGAATTCAAGGCCACTTCCATCAGCGGACAGGCGGCCGCCAATGGTCGTACCAGCAATGATTCGTTCACGTACCAGATCACCAACCGGATGCAGGGCTATGCCAGCAAGGTCTACAGCCCTGATCTGACCCTTCCCCTGCCCACCGGGACCGCAGCTGACCCTGGCTATTCGGGAGATTCCATTATTGACTACGCGGCTCATGGCCAGCACGTGAAGAGCCGGGTGGGCTTCAACAATCAGGGCAGCGTGGCCTACAGGAATCTGACGCTGTGCGACATCATCGATCGCACCGCCTTCGATCCTGGTCAGAACTTCAGGGCTGAACTCGATACTCAGGGCCTCAATCCCCGCGTCCAGTACGGCGTTCGCGCCGCCGGCCCCTCCTTTGCCAGCACTGACAGCGCCATCGGCCCACTGCTCCGTGACAACTCGGGTCTGGGCAGCTCCGAGTACGCACAGGACACCTGCGACGGCCCCGGCATCACCTGGCATGACACCGTTGCGCAGGCCGAGGCTGCTGGTGGCCTCACCTATGTCCGGGGAAGTCTGGACAGCCTGCCCGGCGGCAAAAGCGCCTACCTGCACATCTACGGAATACAGCTGCGCAAAACCTGGGCGGAGAGCATCACCGTCCAGACACCCAGCACGCAGCTTCGCCAGAGGGGTGCCGAGATCGCCGAGGGCAGCGTCATCCGCAATCGTGCCGTGGTTCACGCCGACAACGTGGATGCCGCCACCCTGAGGGACATGAACGCCCAATTGCGTGACCACCTGCAGGTCACCAAGGCGCGCACCACCACCCGCATCACCAAGAAGATCATCGAACCGGCCAACGCCAGCCAGCCCGTGGCGGCCGGCACCACACTCACCTTCCAGCTGCAGCCGCGCTACGCCACCGTGCTGCCGCCCTACCCCGGCACCGTCACCGTCACCGACGTGCTGCCGCGCGGCATGCGCTATGTGCCCACCAGCAGCCGCCAGGGCGGCCAGCCCATCGAGCCCCAGGTGGAAGAGGACACCCCCTCGCAGGGCCTCACCCGCCTGACCTGGACCTACACGGACGTCACCCCGCACGTGGGCGGTGACCTGGAAGGCGGCGCCTTCCTGCCCGACATCACCTTCCGCGCACGCCTGGCGCTGACGCTACCCAACGGCGCGTCCCTGCGCAACCAGGCCGTGGTCAGCGGCGGCGCCATTGATGCTGATCCGGACTGCGAGTTCGACACCGCCACGGGCGGCTTCAAGGCCTGCGCCAAGTCGGCCGATGCTTCCGTCACCATCGACACACCCCCCGGCTTCGTGCTGCAAAAGACCGTCTCCAGGAAGGAGATCGAACCTGGCGAGGCCTTCCATTACGACATCGCCTTCTATGCGATGGGCCAGACGCTTCGGCAGATCGACATCCCCGACGTGATCGACATCCTGCCCTTCGTGGGTGATGGCACGGCCGATGTCGCGCGCTCGTTCAACGGCCGCGACCCGGCCTCGCACTTCGATGCCGGCGCCTACCACCTGCAGGCCGTCGAGCCGCCTGCCATCGATCCGGGCATGCGCATCTACTACACCAACCGCGCCCCTGCCGAGATCCACAACGACGCGCGTGACGCCAGCAACGTCATGCCCGGCGGCAGCACCCGCTGGTGCCAGGCCTCCGAGTTCGGCCAGGCCGGC
>ERZ772977.59-NODE-59-length-90521-cov-7.272522_pt1 | contig 90521 bp, 70 predicted proteins | sample MGYA00511131_ERZ772977 | MGnify/ENA primary metagenome ERZ772977 (study PRJEB29015, sample SAMEA2737935) | human oral metagenome | biome: human oral; feature: human-associated habitat; material: dental | place: China | collected 2151 ...
CCCGTTTCTCATCGAAAAAAGAAGCTGCGCCGAGATTCCCTGCGGACGCAGCTCCTTCTGTATGTCGCTCTTATTCTATAAGTTCCAGCATGCCCGGCTGTTCGATCTTCCACTTGTCATTGCGCAGAGAGAAGAGCGCAGGCATGTCCACGATGAGTTTATCGTAAATCTTGCCCGGCTCATAGCGTGCGGCGAAGGTCTCCTTCATCCCCGCCTCCTCGTGCATCCTCTGATCGTAGGGAAACATAGGACTCGGGATCACGGCATAGTCGCCCGGCTGTCCGGGGATGTCATACGCCCAGAACGTCGCCTCACCCACATCCTCGATCGTCTCGAACTTTGGCATCGCTTTGCCGTTCTCGGCCGCATTATGATCCGTACAGATGAGGAAATGCAGATGATACTTGTCGATAAACGGCTGGCAAAGCTCTGCGCCGCGCGCAGGCGTAAAGGTCTCGCGCAGCGCATGGTAGTCGTCCAACAGATCCTGCCAGATCGGCTTGCTCTCGAGCAGCGCGTCGAGATCAATCTCCTCTTCTTGCCTCTCGGGCACAGGTTCCGGTTCCGATACAGGCGCCGGCTCAGGCTCCGGTTCCGGCGATGGAGCCGCAGTCCCGCCCTGCAGGTTCGCAATCTGTGCCGCAAGCCGCTCCGCCTGCTCCTCTGCCTGCACGATCCGCGTCTCGAGCTGCACAATCTGTTCCTTGAGCGCAGCTGCTTCGTCCGCCGCCGCACTGCCCTTGTCCGCAGATTCCTGTATCGCCGCCGAAAGGCGCTCCGCCTCCGTGCGCAGCCACGAGATGTGTCCCTCCATAACGTCGATCGTGCCGCCCGTCTGCCGCCATGCATAGTACACTGCAACAGCGGCGACGCCGACGCTCGCCACGACGAGGACAAGCGAGAGTATCGTCATCACATCCGCCATCACGGGGTGAATAAACCCCACCGTCTGTACGGCTGCAGCCGCTGTCTCAGTCTCCATAGATCATCAACCTTTCCCTCTCTCTGTCGAACACGCATTAAGCGCATATCCGTATAAATTCTCTGCGCGATCCCCAAAATCCTGCCAGCAAATGCACAGAAAAAGAGCCGCTCCGCAAGAAGCGACTCCATTATCCGAACCTAGGCTGCGCCGTGTATGGTCAGCACGCGCCGACGAGCGCCGCACCGAGCTTCTTGCTGCCCTCGATGCCCTCGGCATCCGGCTCATTTTCCACGATGAACGTATCGACGAGCTTGGCACCTGCCTGCTTCGTGCGGTCTGACCACGTCTCCATCCATGCGCCCGCGCCCCAGCCCCACGAGCCGAAGAGCACAATAGGCTTGCCCGAGAGCTTGCCGCTGTCAACCGCAGCTGCGAAGAACGGCTCATACGACCCCTCTTCGAGTTCCTCGGCACCCATCGAGGGGCAGCCGAGCGCAAGAGCATCAAAGTTATCGATCTGATCGACCGAGAAGCTGTCTACCTCGAAGAGATCGGCGTCTGCGCCTGCGCCCTTTGCGCCCTCAGCGACAGCGCCCGCCATCTTCTCCGTATTGCCCGTGCCGGACCAGTACACAACTGCTACCTTTGCCATGTGAAATCCTCCTCATAGAATCTCGAGAGCGTGACCGCTCCCCTATACCGCCTGCACCAACTCAGCGAGCGGACTTCCCGCCTCCAGCCGCGTACAGAACTCATGTGTACAGACCGAGTACTGCTCAAAGAGCGCCCGTGCCTCGGCCTCATTTGTGTAGACCTTCCAGTATCCGCTGTAAACGAAATCCTGTCCCCGCCGCGTGATAAAGCCGCGCACATCCTCCGGAGGATAGCCGAGAAACAGCCCGATCTCCGGCGGCAGTGTCTTGCGCACGCGCATTCGCAGGCGCAGGAACTCGAGACGCTCCTCCATGCTGTCCGTAATGCGGTACCCCGCCTCGCACAGCAGATCCTGCGCCTGCGGTACGGCAAGCGCACGCGCGACAAGCTCCGCGCGATAGAAAAGAATGAGGACATATTCCTCTCCCTCCGCAACGCGAAACGTCGAGATCCCCTTGCAGGAGAAACAGGGTTCATAAGACGCGAGCAGCGCGTCAAAATCCTGAAAGCGACTCTTTTGAAACGACAGCAGACTGCCCGCCGTCAGACCCGCAAGCAGGGGTGCAGCATGATAGCCGAGCAGATGCTCAAAATCCGGGCAGCGCATCGTAATCTCCCCCTCTGTACAAACGCACAAAATCGTACCAATGAAAATCATCCAGCTTTATATTATAGCGCAAACGATTCTCATTGGCAACCGTCCTTGTCAGAGACGGAGAGCTACCGATTTGGTCTGGGTCTATTATAGCGGAGTTTTTGTCCAGTGACAACAGAATCTTTTCGCCCGCTGTATCGGGCGATGCAGTGTAAACGCCCTATGTCCTCTGTGGAAAACATTGACAAAAATCCCCGTGTGTGCTACGTTTGTCACGGTATATTACAGCCAAAGGAAGGCTTGCCTATGATATATTTGAAAAACATTGTGAAAACATATGCGGATGACATCCACGCGCTGCGCGGCATCAATCTGCGCATTGAGCGCGGGAGCATCTACGGCATCGTCGGCCTCTCGGGTGCGGGCAAGTCCACGCTCATCCGCTGCATCAACATGCTTGAGCGTCCGACGAGCGGCGAGGTGCTCGTGGGCGGGCGCGATCTCATGCAGATGTCGGAGAGCGAGCTGCGCGAGGAGCGGCGCCACATCGGCATGATCTTTCAGCATTTCAACCTGCTGTCCTCCGCGACAGTCTATGACAATGTCGCCTTTCCGCTGAAACTCGCGGGCAAATCTGCAGATGAAATCCGTCCGAAGGTCACAGAGCTGCTCGCCCTTGTCGGTCTCTCCGACCGGGCAGACGCCTATCCGAGCCATCTCTCGGGCGGGCAGAAGCAGCGTGTCGGCATCGCGCGCGCGCTTGCCGGCGATCCGAAGGTGCTCCTCTGCGATGAGGCAACCTCAGCGCTCGATCCGCAGACGACGAAGTCCATCCTAGCGCTCATCCGCGACATCAACCGCCGCATGGGACTGACGGTCGTCGTCATCACGCACGAGATGCAGGTCATCAAGGACATCTGTGACCGCGTTGCGGTCATCGACGGAGGCGTCATCGCCGAGGAGGGAGATGTCGTTGATGTCTTTACCGAACCGCGCGAAGCGATCACCAAAGAATTTATCAGTGTCCTGCTCTCGAACGAACTGCCGACGGCATTTCGCGGCAATCCCGTCGAGTGCGATCCGAGTCCCGGGAGCTACATGCTCCTGCGTCTCACGTTCCTCGGGGAGAGTGCGGACAATCCCGTGCTCGCGGACATGATCCGCCTCTTTCCCGACATCGAGGTTACCATGCTCTTCGGCACGCTCGACCAAATCAAGGAGATGCCGTTCGGCCGCATGATCATCGGCATGCGCGGCGAACGTGCAGAGATCGAGGCGGCCATCGCGTATCTTTCCGCACAGCATTTGAAGCAGGAGGTGATCGGCTATGTCCGCCGAAATGATGCCCCTCTTAACTAAAGCGCTGGGCGAAACGATCTACATGGTCGCCATCAGCATGCTCATCGCGAGTGCCATCGGCATCCCGCTCGGCGTGCTCCTGCACGTCACGGCAAAGGGTGAATTCCTCGACGCGCCGATGGTCAACCGCAGCATCGGCGCCGTCGTCAACGCCGTGCGCTCCATCCCATTCATCATCCTGATGGTCGCGATCATCCCGCTGACCCGTCTCATCGTCGGTTCGGCGATCGGCACGACTGCGGCGATGGTGCCGCTCGTCATCGCCTCCGTTCCCTTCATCGGGCGGCAGGTCGAGACCTCTCTGCGCGAGGTGCCGCGCGGTCTCGTCGAGGCGGCGCTCTCCATGGGCGCAACGCCGATGCAGATCATCACCCGCGTCCTGCTCCCTGAGTCCATGCCGGGCATCGTCAGCCAGCTCACGACGGTCATCATCGCTCTCGTCGGCGAGTCCGCGATGGCGGGCGCGATCGGCGGCGGCGGTCTCGGTGATCTTGCGATCCGCTACGGCTACCAGAGGTTCCGTCCGGACATCATGATCGTCACCGTCGTCATTCTCATTGTTCTCGTCCAGCTCGTGCAGTTCCTGGGCAACACCCTCGCCGCACGGCTGGATAAGAGATAGATTTCCATCTCATTTCAATCACAATATGTGCCGGACACGATCACTCGCATAACGCGTCACTTTCGTCAGGCACGTATACACAAGCAAGGAGGTTTTTATGAAGAAATTACTTACACTCGTTCTCGCCCTCACAACACTTGCCCTCGTCGGCTGCGGCGGCGGCGCGAACAATTCTGCCGCCAAGACGGAGAAAGTCATCAAGGTCGGCGCATCCCCCGTTCCCCATGCCGAGATTCTCGAGGCGATCAAGCCCGAGCTCGAAAAGGAAGGCATCAAGCTCGAGATCGTCGAGTTCAACGACTACGTCCAGCCGAACCTCGCAACGAACGACAAAGAGGTCGATGCGAACTTCTTCCAGCATGAGCCGTATCTCAAGAACTTCATCACCGAGCATCCGGAGCTGAAGCTCGTGAATGTCCTCGGCGTTCACGTCGAACCGATGGGCGTCTACTCGCACAAGATCAAGAAGCTCGACGAGCTCCGAGACGGCGCTCAGGTCTCCATCCCGAGCGATCCGACCAACGGCGGACGCGCCCTGCTCCTCCTCGAGCGTGCAGGTCTGTTGAAGCTCAAGGACGGCGTCGGCGCTGCAGCAACCGTCCAGGATGTCGTCGACAATCCGAAGCATCTGAATTTCAAAGAGATCGAAGCGCCGCAGCTGCCCCGCACCCTCGATGACGTAGACATCTCCGTCATCAACACGAACTGGGCGATGCAGGCGGACCTCGTTCCGACGCGCGATGCCCTCTTCATGGAGGACAAGACCTCGCCGTACGTCAACATCCTCGTCGTCCGCGAGGGCGATGAGAACCGTCCCGAGATTCAGGCCCTCATGAAGGCGCTCCACTCCGATACGGTCAAGAACTTCATCAACGAAAAGTACAAGGGTGCGATCATTCCGGCATTCTAAGCTCCGGATCCGCACCCTCGAAAGCAGGAGAGTTCAGCATTCTCCTGCTTTTTTATTTTCCATATCACGTCCTATGTGATAAAATATCTCATCATGAACATAAAACTGCTTGGCACCCGCCTCCGCGCCCTCCGGGAGAGCGAATACATCTACGGCGTGCACAACCCGCTCACCTATGACTTTCTCCACCACAACCTTCATCATCTGCACGTCCTGCTCTTCCACAGTGCCGATCAGCAGGACTTTACACGGGGGCCGATTCTCCGGCAGCTGCTCGTATTCATGCTGCCCATCCTGCTCTCGCAGCTCCTCCAGCAATTCTACGGCATTGCCGACACGGCACTCGTCGGGCAGGCACTCGGTGCAGAGGCGCTCGCGGCGGTCGGCACAGCGAGCCTCATCCTCTCCGTCATCGTCAACTTCTTCATCGGCTTCTCTGCAGGCCTCAGCGTCCTCGTCTCGCATCTTTATGGAGAGAAAGAATACGCCCGCCTGAGCACCCTCGCGCAGAGCATCTTCGTCACCGTACTTGCCTTCGCCGTACTCTTCACCGCCGTGGGACTTCTCCTCACGGAGCCGCTGCTCACTGCACTTGCAACGCCCGCAGACCTTATCCCTAAGGCAAGTCTCTACCTGAGAATCACACTCCTCGGCATGCTCGCTCAGCTTGTCTACAACACCGCCGGCGCAGTTCTGCGTGCGCTCGGCAACACGACGAGCGCCCTGCACTACCTCGCAGTCGCCGTTGTGCTCAATATCGCGCTGGATGTCCTATTGCTCATCATCATCCCCTGCGGCATCGCAGGTGCAGCAGCCGCGACAATCATCGCCCAGTATGCGTCTGCACTGCTCGCCCTGCGCAAATTTTTCCATCTGCACGGCGCATGGCGATTCTCACTGCGCCGTCCCTTCTTTGCACCGCACTATCTCATCCCCATCCTCAGCACAAGCATCCCCGCCGGAATGCAGGCCGTCTTTATGAGCATCTCCTCGCTCGTCATCCAGACCTACATCAACTCCTTCGGCTACGCTGCGATGGCAGGCATGACCGTCTATGCACGCGTCGAGGGATTCCTCTACTACCCGCTGTTCGCATTCGGCATCGCCCTCACGAGCTTCATCGGGCAAAACGCCGGTGCCGACAATCTCACTCGCGTGCGCGAGGGGCTTACAGCAAGTCTCAAGTTTTCTGCCTTCGGTGCGATGGGCATGGCCCTCGTCGCAGGCTTCTTTGCCCCCACGCTCATCTCTCTTTTCACCGATGATCCTGCAGTTGTCAGCAATGCATTAGATGCTGTTTACTATACATTTCCATTCTATTGGCTGTACGGAGTCAACCAAATCTATATCGGTGCCATCCGCGGGCTCGGCAATACGCTCTGCCCCATGATGGCCGCACTCACCGCCTACTGCATCTTCCGCGTCGCATGGTGTCAGGCATGGGATGCTGTCGGTATTCATTCCATGCATATTGTCTACAATGCCTATAACGCCAGCTTCTTCGTTATGGCGGCGCTGCTCTGGTTCGGCTGGCGAAAGACGATACGAACCTTCTCGTAAGGCGAAAGAAAACATTGCGCGTCCTGCACACACGATCTATTTAAATAAAGAATTTCCAACACCCTTTTGGGTGTTTTTTATTTTTAAAATATCATTGTATAAGTAGTGAATATACTTCCCATTAAAATATTGTATTAATTTTTTCATATATTCTTTATGTTTATTTTATTTTACTTAACTATACTGTCGAAATAGATTATCATTTTTACTCTGATCATATTATCAAGAGGTGATTGTGCTGCAAAGGAGTTATCCCTTATGAAACAAAGAACACGCCGGACGCCTTCGTTCCGGCATACACTTTCCTTGGCTGTCGCGACATGGTTTGCCCTCCCTTCATATACAGTTTGGGCAGATAGCGCAGTACAAGGAGAGAGCAGTGTATCTACTGCTGATATACATGTTGATGCCGATGCCGCAAAGGAAGAGGCGAAATATGAGTCACAGTCCACAACCGTCATCACGGCAGAGGACATCGCACGCAAGCAGGCGAAGTCCGTCGAGGATGTGATCTTTAACGAGGTCGGTGTGACGCGTACCATCGACGCAATGGGCAACGTCGGCGTGTCCATCCGCGGCGCTGATCCAAGGCACACGCTGATTCTCGTGGACGAACAACGCGTGCTCGGCGGCGAGGCAAAGTACAACGGCAGCGGTGATGAGCTGCTGCGCATCGGCGCGGAGAACATTGAGCGCATCGAGATCATCCGCGGCGCAGCGAGCGCGAAGTACGGCGCAGATGCCATCGGCGGCGTGATCCGCGTCATCACGAAGCAGGGCGTGAAGAATCCATCCGTCTCACTGAACATCGAGGAACGCTATCACCGCTCCCGAACGGGGAGCGGTACGGAGACGAAGACCCTGCCCGCAAATTTCTACCTGCGTGCAGACGCGGGCGACATGGGCAAGCTGAACCTCAGCGGATGGACATCAAAGCGCGAGGTCATGCCCGTCTACTCCCACGGCAAACAGTTCGTCATGGGCGAGAACTGGTACGAGGATTTCAAGCCGTCGCTGCGTTTTTATGGTTCGATCAAAAATGACGGTGTGAGCGGCTCTTACAAATTTGACGACGCGAACAAACTCTCCTTCCGCTTCACAGCGGAGCGCGAAAATATGCAGCGGCGCAACAAGGGTGAGCTCTACCCGCTCGGCTCCTTCTTCGAACCGATGCAGATCTACCAGCGCGACCGGAGACGCGATACGTACAGTCTCAGCTACGAGGGGCGCATCGGCAAGAATACGGACTTCACGCTGAACTACGGCTACGGCAAGCTGCGCGAGGATGACTCAACTCTCCTCACCTACTACAGCAGCGGGCGTGATAAATACTCCGGCAAGAACAGTCTCGCAGGTGTGGACTATCTTGACCACACGCAGACGAACATTGACCTGCACTTCAACACCGCCGTGAATGACGCGCACTATCTCAGCTACGGCTTCGGCTGGCAGCGCGAGTATGCCGCAGGGTCACGTCTGCGCAATGCGCCGAAGAGCTATACGAAGAAGATCAACCCGTGGGACTATGACAAGTCGCTCGATGTTGATGACAATACGGCGGGCGTAGACGACGAGCCAAGCTCCTACGTCCACAACTATAAATTTATCCGCAATGAAAACGGCTTCGTCTGGGATAGAAACGGCGAATACTACGGGGCGGAAACGCCGCCGATGACATACGAGGAAGTGCAGCGCGTTCTTCCGGAGATTTTCGGCGGCGGCATTGTTGACCCTGCCATGCAGGCGAAATACGATGCATTTGAGGCGCTTCTCAAGGCACAGAATGATTTCAGCAATTCCAAATTTGACAATACACCGATGATGTATAAACATGCGCCCGTCCTCGGCTACTACGGCGCATTGGCGCAGTTCGGACCGGCATATAAGCAGGACAAGAACATCACATTCAACGGAACGTACTACGGGCAGGGCTTTGCCGCGCGGCAGAACCAGCTGCTCCTCGGCGAGGCGGATCTCACGAAGACCTACGCCTATGTGCAGGACAGCTGGCAGGTGACGCCGAAGACCATCCTCACGCCCATCCTGCGCATCGACCACAGCGGCCGCTTCGGTTCGCATGCGACCTTGAACCTCGGCATGACACACATGCTTGCGAAACACCGCCGTCTCAAGGCAAACATCGGCACGGGCTACGGCGAGCCGGGACTCGGCGAGCTCTTCTACAACTGGGAGATGTACGGCGGCACGGGTGCAGACCATCTCGGCTGGTACTGGATCGGCAATCCGAACCTGAAACCTGAGAAGTCGCTGAACATCGACCTCTCACTCGAGGGGGAGAATGAGCGCACCTACGGAAAGGTCGGCATCTTCCACAACGAAATCTCGGACTACATGACCCACTACTTCACGGGGCAGCTCGTGGACTTCAACTTCCATGGGCGGAGCTTCCGCAACGTGCCCGACCGCATCTACAGCTTCCGCAACATCGGCAAGGCAAAGCTCACGGGGATTGAGGCAGAGGTTCAGCACAAGTTTGACAAGCACTGGAGCGCAAAGCTCGGCTATACCTACCTGCACGCTATCAACGCGAGCGATGATGATCTGCCGCGCCGTCTGCTCGACCGCCCGACGCATAAATTCGATGTCGGCGTCAACTACAAGGATGAGGCGCACGGCTGGCGCGCGGCGTTCTGGGGCAGCTTCTTCAGCCGCATGCTCGACAGCAACTCGGTCAAGACGGACAATCTGTTTGAAAAGGACGGCGCGGGCAACTACATCCGCAAGCGCGGCGAATACCGTGAAAAGAGCTTCGGCATCTGGAACCTGCTCGTCGAGAAGGATATCCGCAAGGACTTCACCGTCTATGCAGGAATCGACAATCTCTTTAACCATCAGGACGATGACCGTGCCTATCACGACCGCATGTTCCGCTTCGGCGTGAATATGAAGTTCGATGAGTTCGGCTCGTTCCTTGACACGGGCATTCACCGCAATGCAGAAGGCGTACTCGTCGATCGCGACGGTGTGCCGCTGAAAAACTTCTACGGAGACGACTTCTTCCTGCGCCGCCCCGAGACGGCAACGGACGTTAGGGCAAAGGGCACCCTCGACTTCTTCGGCGACTACCGTATGCGTACGAGCGCCTATCGTGGCTACGACCGCACAGAGATGCGCGAGACGAAGGAAACGCAGGCGGATGCAGATGCAGCACGCAACTACGCTGACCGTCCGGGACACGGCTTCGGGCAGCGTCTGCACATCGGCGCGGACTATCGCATTGATAATAAGCTCGGAGTCAAAGCAGTCCTCGCAACAGGCGAGGCGAACGATGCGGCAGATCCCGTGGACGAAACGAAAGGACTCGGCGGCGTCCACGTCGAGCGCGCCGAGGTCACGGGCAGCCCCGGCCGCTGGGACTGGACGCTCGGGCGCATCCATGAGCCGATGGGCGTGACGGGCTACTTCTTCGGCAAGGAGTACGACGGCGCGCGCGTCCTCTACACGAAGGACCGCACGCAGGTCGCCGCAGGATTCGGTGACTTCTCCCGCACAACGGGGGTCTATACAAGTGCGTACAGCCACAAGGAGGCGGCGATCATCCGCCGCGCCCCGACGCTGAACGAGCTGTTCGGCTACTATACACAGGAGGTACGTGATGCTAACAACCAGACTCAGCACGTCAGCAGCTCTCCCTATCCCATGAACTACGACCCGAACGCACCGGCAAATTTCCGCGAGAAATATAACAACGCGGGCAAGATACAGGACGCGGACGGCAACTGGGTGCGCGATCCCGCGCTCTCCGATGTGCAGATCGCCGAAAAGAAGCTCGATGTCATGCGTGAGTTTGTCAGTATCCTCAAATCCGTGGATGCGGAACTCGTGCGCCGCTCGAACGAAACGCCCGGCGGCGGCGGATATGAAAGCAAATGGGAGAAAATTCTCGACGGAGATGGATCCCCTGATACCGCGACATCCACGTTTTATAGTAATTTTTACAGTGCTCGTGTCGTTGTGCGGCGCAGCGACGGCGTCGTCCGCGACCTCTATCGCGACAACAACTACGCTGCACTCAAATATCTAGACCTCTCTCAGGAATCAGGCGTCGGTTCGCCTGTGGACAACCCGAAATACGGCGGCGTCGAGGGTATGCTCCGCGAGCAGAATATCCGCACGATGATGGATGACATCCTAAAGGAAGTTGAGGATGCGGGCAGTACCTACGAGACGGAGAACGGACAATCGCTGACGCGTGCACAGGCAATCGATCGTATGTTCAGCGACTTCGTCGGTGAAACTGCGGAATATTTTGACCAGAATATCCCCGGCAATTACGGCGGTTCGATTGGGAGATACAACGGCGTATCAAAATTTTTCTCGGCAATGATGGGCAACGAGCGCTTCAATCCGCTCAACAATGCCCCCATCCCCCTTCCCGGGGCCCCCATCGCTTTCCGGCAGCCCGGTTTCCTGCTGAAACACGACGTGATTCCAAAGATAGAACGTGCGGGCTTCCTCAAGGTACGCCATCAGTTTGGCAAACGCCTCGGTGCGGAGCTGTGGACGCTGCGCTCCTTCGGACACGGCATGGATGTGAAAGGCGAAAGACTGCCGATTGCGAACGTCATCGGCATCGGTGCACGCGCCGTCCTCGGTCCGCGCACGATGTTCTCCTTCGACTATGGCATCAACCGCGCTGCAACAGGACGCTACTTCCACGGCGGCAGGGATATCTACGGACGCTATACGGGCGGCGGCTCTGTGCCGTACTTCTGGGTCATGCGCCTCGACTTTGGCATTCCCGACATGGACATCCCCGGCAGCTGGGGCGTCTACCTCGATTACAAGGATTTCGAGCACGGCGCCTTCCTCGGCGGCACGGGCGCGGATCTGCCCGACCGCTACCTCGACGGCATCCGTTCCTTTACCGCAGGGCTTGCCTTCGTTCCCGCCCAGAACCTCATGCTCGAGGCGACATATACATTCGGCGCGCGCAGCACGCAGATGCGCGACACGCTCTACACTCCCGAGAATTTCCGCCTCGGCGACTACACGCGCATTCAGCTCACCTATCGGTTCTAAATTCATTACCACGCAAAAAATCCTGCTCCCGAGAAAAATCGGGAACAGGATTTTTCCTTTCCGTTCGAAGTGCCTCTTTCAGCGCTTGCTGACCTGTCCAAGAGCAAGCCCATAGGGCGCAGCTGATGGGGAACAGGTCGTATGCAAAAACATCCCAACGACACGAGCGTTAGCGACGTGCGATTGGTTAACGTTGACTGCTGCCACACGGGATGTGCGCGGAACATGTAGAAGCGGCGGGCGCAACGATCCGATAGGAGCGCTCGTACAGCACCCCCATTTTTCGTTTCACCTCACGGCGTTGCAGGCGTCTCCGCGTTCACCGCGCTGCGGCGGATCATATCGCCGACGCGCAGGTCGTACGTGAGTGCCTTCTTGTGCAGGGTCTCGGCACGCGCAAAGTCCTCCGGCAGTCCCGAGTCGAGACCTTTTACGAAACTCTCATACGAGGCGATGGACGCCTCCGTCGCCGCCTTGCGCTGCGCCGCAAGGTACGCCGCGCCGCGCGGAACTTCCACAGCATCGAGCTCACGCTGGTATTTTTTCAGCACGGGGATCATATCCTCCTGGAGGAGACGCGTGAGCGCTCTGCGGCGCTCGGTCGTATAGGTGCTGCGCTCCGTCTCCGTGAGGCTGCGGAACTCGCGCTGCGTCGAACGAAATACGCTGTTGTAGCGATCGACGATCGGGCGCGTCGCCTCGATATAGCGTGTGATGTCGCTGCCTGCCGCCGACTGGACCGCCTCGAGATAGGCGCGATAGTTCGTCACGCGTACGATCTGCCATCCCGCCGCCCCCCGCTCCATGCGCAGCTGCAGCGGGAACTCGATGCCTGTGCCGCCGTCCCGCACCTGGATCGATGCGACGGCAGCACTGCCATCCCATGCGGTCTCACCGATGCTGAGCAGCTCCGTATCACGCAGGTGGCTGCACTCCATCAGATACTCATAGTCAATGCCGAGTTGGCGGCCCTTGAGCGCATCCGCTCCGTCGGGTTCCTCCCACACGCCGCTCTTCACTGCATCCTCGATCGTGCGGACAAGTCCCTCCGTAACGCTCTCCTTGACATTCTGGTAAAACTTGCCGGATGCATTGCGCTGCGCCTCCTTGAGGCTTGTATCGCGCGCAAAGAGGACATAGGTGAGATCGTCATAGCCGGCATCACAGACCGCCGCGATGTTCACGCGCCGCAGAAAAAGCTCCGCATCGTTCTCCCTGACTGCGGCTGCCGCCTGTTCAAGCGCATAGGCAGGGCGTTGGATGTAGTAGCCAAGGTAGCCTGCAAGCACAGCAATGGTGAGGACGATGAATCCCGCTGCCAGACGGAATTTTCGCTGATATGCCTTGCGTCGCCGCGCCATGCGTACACGCCACGCGAACTCATCCACCGCCATCGCTGCGCCTCCCCTCTCATAAAATTCAAACGGTGTCATTATAGCATTGAAGATTCATTTCCCGCAACTGTATAAGGCTGGCTGCAGAAGCAAATTTTCACCGCAATTTTTATTTAAATAAATTGCAGTTTAAATTGTATTCTCTTATTGACAAAATCGTATAATATGCATTAATATAAGGATAAAAATTGAATATAGACGGGAATAGGCGTCGAGAGACTTAATCTGGAATTCGGTGAGGAATCGCTGATAAAATGAAGTCCGTCAGATTGGTACAGATTTTTTGACCTGTCAAGGAGACAAACCGAACGCATAGCAAAGGCTATGTGGAGGGTTTGTCGACGCAGAGAGGGCGAAAAAGATGTGCTGAGATGACGGTGCTGAGTTTATCAGCGGCTCCTCGAAGCCGGAGCGGTCCCGCCACTGTAAGGAAGAGTCTGCACATATCATGTCACTGGAGCAATCTGGGAAGGCTTGTGCGGACGATGACACCAAGCCAGGATACTTACCTATTCTAACATCACCGTCGGCTTTTGCGGATTTCAAAAGCCGGTACCTGCGAGCGATGGGTAGGGGATTTTGTCGATACTTCATGACAAAGCATCTCCGGCTGTATTTCATATGCCGGTTTTTCGTTTTCTCATAAAGGCAATCCGTCTGAACCAGGCAAGGTCGCAGACGGATTTTTTCGTTGGGAAGAAGGAATTCTTCCAGGACTTATTGTCTATATATTTTAAATATAAATGAGAAAACGGAGGCTCTTTCATGTCCGAGAAAAGGAAAAAGAAGCATCTTGTCGCGGGTATCCTGTGGATGCTGCTCATCGGGGTACTGTGTCATCCGGCGGCCGCTGCAGAGACGACGTCTGCGCCGAGCTCTGCCGTGGATGGCGAGCAGGCTCCAGCATCCCCCAGCGAATACACGACGCCCGATATCACCGTTGAGGCAAAACGCCCTTCGTGGGAGGAGATCCTCTCCCCCGGTACCGTGACTATCATCCGTCCAGAGGAGTTCAAGGGCGAGCAGAAGTCCTTGCCCGACTTCCTCAAGATGGTTCCCGGTGTGCATGTGCGTGAGGTCAACGGCAAGGGACAGTATACGACGGTGACGGTGCGCGGCTCGACAGCAGCACAGGTCGGCGTATTCGTCGACGGCGTGCTGACGAACCTCGGCGGCGATGCGGCGGTCGACATCTCGACGATCCCCGTCAGCAACGTCGAGCGCATCGAGGTCTACCGCGGCTATATCCCTGCACGTTTTGCGGGCACCTTCATCGGCGGCGTCATCAACATCGTGACGAAGAAGCCGACAGGTGCACACGGCTCTGCCGAGATCGGACCGAGCTCGTTCGGCGGGAAGAAAGCATCGGTCGAGGTTACGGCACCCGTCGGCAAAGGCAGCCTCCTCTTCGGATTCAACCACGAGTCGCGCGACGGCGACTTCCCCTATCACAGCTATGCTGTGGATCAGTTCTATACGAATACCATGCTTGGGCGAGATATTTTAGCGAATAGGGCCGAGTTGGCATGGCTTCAGTCTATGACACAGACAGAAAAGGCTAACTTTGAAGCGGCCAATTATCCCGGCGCTTGGCAAGATTACGTAGACAGCTGTATAGAATGGCTTGATAGTCATAAACGTGTAGCTCAGGCAGCCGAAGACGCGCGCCGCTGGCGTAAATACAATGACTACAGCAATTCGGACCTCCTGCTCAAATGGCAAAATGACGACTGGATGATCAAGGCCACATATAAGACTGTTGACCGACATTTGCCGGACAGTCTCTGGGTCGATACGCGAAGCAATTTTGAGATGATTCACCCAGGATTACTGGTAGATAAGTATGACCTCTATAAATACGATAAGCGTCACCAGAAGATCACGGCAAAGGAACTGCTCGTGCAGCGGCGCTATATGGGCAACCGCTACGAATGGGGCTGGATGGTCGACTACCTGAGCCAAAAGAAAAACTATCGTGCAGAGCATATCTATCCGGGCACATCAAAAAAGTGGGACAAAGTACCTCTGCGTGAGTGGAGCGAATATCGGTCAAATAAATATAATATCCAGTTAGATGGTACCTATCAGCTCAACAAGCGTAATATGCTTGATTTCCAGATGAACTACTCCCACGAGCGTATGAACATCCAAGGCGACGGACTCGACGAGGTCATCAAAGATGGACAGGCCGGCATCGGGAACCTCTCGGCGCAGATGCGCGACCAGTTCGATCAGAACATCTTCAACGTCCAGCTGCAGGATACGATTACACTCGACAAAAAACAGTCATGGCAGTTGACACCTGCGATCCGCTACAACCGTTCAGAGATCGTCGGATACAGTCGACTTGGCCGCTTTGACCCCAGAAAGACATACCATTGGGTGCATCCGAAGGACAATCAGGTGGACTCCAGGGTCACATGGCAGCTCGCGCTCAAGAAGGAATTCAACAGCCACTTCACGATGCGCATGACGGGCGGTACCTACTTCCGCCTGCTCAACATGTACGAGATCGCGGGCGACGGCGCGGGCATCCTGCCGGCACCAATTAACCATAGTAGAGGCATCAGTGCAAAGTTCCCGCAGCCCGAGTATGGCAAGCAGTTCGATCTCAGTACTATCTGGGACGGAAAGTTCCTCGGCTCCGACAATCGCACGACGCTCACCTATTTCTGGCGCGATACGGATCGGATGCTGTATCTCTACCGCGCGGGACTCACCTACAGCTCCTACTTCAACGATATGCGCGGCAAGGCACACGGCATCGAGCTGCAGACGAACTTCCACTGGAAGAAGTTTGATCTCGACATAGAAGGCACACATCTCCATATCAGCGCACAGCGCAGGGATTCCTCCCCGGGCGTTGATCACTCCTGGTTAGAGGTGCATCCAACCTATCAGCCGACATGGGAGGGCAACATCCGCCTGACCTATCGCCCGACGGAGAAATGGCTCTTCTTCGGTGAGACGCATTATGTATCGAAATACTACACGAACTACGACATCCCAGAGGTCAGCGATCCTGTGGAAAAGGAACTCACCGGAGGGCCGAGAGAAGCGCTGACCGTCGTCAACATGGGCCTCAAGTGGTCGCCGAAAAAGGATATGACGCTGACGCTCGGCTGCAACGACGTATTCAACAGAGGGCCTCAGCTCAAGGTGAACAGCGTCCAGCGCTACGGCAGCGATCCGGGCAAGGTCAATATCGAGTATCCGCTGCAAGGACGCAGCTATTATATGACATTTCGCTACGAATTCTAAGGAGGAGAAGTTATGAAGACGTATTTTGGCAAACGGCAGCAGCTGCGTCTCAGCGTTCTTGTCATGAGCGGGCTGCTCTACGGCGCGACGGCAAGCGCAGCGAACCTCGTCTCAACCGTTCCGTCGAACTACAGCAGGAGCGAGATGGGAACGGTGACCGGCTCGCGCGTGACAACAGAGGTCGATGCGGCGCCGCAGCCCGGCGTGCTGAAGGACCTCAACCGCGATCCGGCATCCTTTAATTTCCATCAAAATGGCAAGAGCATGCTGTTGATGCGGCAATATACATACAGCACGACAGAGTTGGAAGACAGTCTTCTCATCGACCCCAACTCTGCAGGGGCCGCGGCGACTGTAGCAAAAGGACAGACAAGTGCCGTGCCGAATATGCATGCGGCAGCAGCAAGTGATGAATATATCTATATGACGGGCTATGATCTTGGACAGGTCGGTGTTGCACGCCAGCTCGGCACGCGGTTGAGGGAAAATACCAGAGCCACTGTCAACCTCAAAAATGATATCCAGCAGTACTGCGGCTACAATTTCAACGAAGCCTTCCAAAATATCGACGACAACAAATCCTATGTCGGCGACCCTGATAAGGCACAGGTACACGGTGAGGCACTGCTCGTTGACGGGAAGAATCTGTATGTGGCAACCTCCGTCAACCCGCTCGGCGGCTATGAGCCCTATGACGACGGCTTTCTCATGCAGTATGAGATACAGAGTGACGGCAGTCTGAAGTTCGGCAGCTATACACGCATCAGCCGCAACATCGATCAGGGACGTCTCAACAAGTTCAACGACCAGATCCTCATCTCCTGTATCGGCGGATATCAGCACTACGACGGGACCGGCAATAAGAACTATACGGCCATCAATATCGCCAAGCTCGGCGAGGGCGGCAAACTGGCAAGTACGGAGCAGCGTCGTGCCGTTCTCCCGAACAATGTGAAAGCTACGGGCGAGGACATGCGCGATCTGAAGGTACTGCCGAACGGCACTGCCTACGTCATGACATACAACCTCAGCCCGACCGGCAGCCAGATCGACGCACATGTCTATCAGACGACCATATCTAATCTTCTCTCGGAGAATCCGGTCGACTGGACAGAGCTTGCTGTTACACATCAGGAAGAGGGTTGGTTTGGCAAGCTCAATGCCGAGTACTACACGAAGCGTCTCTGGCTTGAGCTGGGCGACACACTGCGTGTCTATACGGACGGCGACACCACAGAAAAGCACAAGTGGCAGGCCACGGATTTCTCGAACAACAAGTCGTTCAACCGCTTCAACAAGGTCACAATGATTGAGCCGGACTGGGTCTCCGGCAACATCGCCTCCGTTGTGATGACTCTTCCTGCGGAACTGGGCGGAGGAACGACCGCCGCAGAGGAGAACGCTAAAGCCATATGGAAAACAAATGCGGATATCACAGCCCCTGTTGCAGATCGCCGCAGCTTTAACGGCGACACAGTCATAAGCGTCGGAAAGGATATGCTTGGCGATCCGCATACCAACGTTATTGCCGCTATCTCGGGGACAAACGGGAACCGGCTTAATATCAACGCACGAAAGAACTCTCTGCAGCTGCAGGTGGAGAATACCGTCGGCAATCCGACAGGAATCTATGCCGGAAACGGAACAAATGTCACTGTAACGGCACAAGAGGTTAATATTATCACAAAAGGTCTTGCGGGCGGGAATTCCTTGACCAACGCAATTCAGCTTGATGCACAAAAAGATAAAGAATCCCTGCTTGCAGTCAATGGCTCGGTCAATATCTCGATGTCAGGCGGCCTTGGCGGAAACGGGGTTGCCATTCAAAAAAGCGACCGCCTCGGCGAAAAATCCTATGAAGCAACTGCAGCTTCGAAAATTCGAATCAACGGCGATTTAAAAATTGCTGGCACGCGTACAGATGAGTGGGGTATTCCTCTCAATCGCGAAAATGTTTTTTCGCGCTTTAACAATGCGGGTATCCTGACGCAAGTTGAAAAGAGCGAGGTTGTCGTCGCCGGCAGCAGCGCGAATGGAAAAAGCGGAAATGCCGACATGACCGTCTATGGCAACGGTGTGACAACAAATGCCAAAGACAGCAAAGTCCGTATCGCTGGCGGCGGGCATATTCAAGTCCCTGCAGGAACAAAATACAGCTACTATGCACTTGCAGCCTATCAAGGCGATATTTCTATGAATATGGGCGAGGACGGCTCAAAGCCTGGCAACGACAAGAAAGGTCCCAATATTGCGGACGTAAAACTTGACGGTGATCTCTTTGCTCTGCCGACCGGCACGCTGAACGTCGCACTGCTGACGGATAAGTCCTACCTGCACGGCCTTGTGGATAATGGCGGTACAGCGAATCTCTATCTGCAGAACGGTGCAGCATGGCTGAATGAGGGGCGCAATGCGCGCTACTATCAGGACAACGAGGACATCGGCGCGGGCGCACTCACCGATGTCGCCGGCAAGAAGATCTATGTCGGCAGAAGCCGTGTCACCAATTTCTATGGCGGAACGACAGAGGCCACACGCGGCATCATCTACCAAAAGGATTCGGATGCAATGACGCTTGATAATTACAGTGGCCATACAGCAGCTATTTATCAGCATGATGCGGCAACGCCGACAACCTTTAAGGGCGGTGATATTGTCATCGGCAAGGCTGTGGGAACGGAGAATGTTTTCACACTCTTTACCGACGCAAACGGAGTGACAGCAGCCAATCAGGACACCGTGCTGAATGCGCTCGCCAATAAGCTGACGTACAAGAATTTCGCCGACGGGAAACTCAAAGGCAAGCTTGCGATCGGCGAGGGACTGACGGCCTCCTCCATCAACAAGAACATTACCTTTGCGACGGAACGCGGCAGCTACGCCAGTGGAGGTCCTACACCTCCGCCGCCAAGCACGGAGCAGACAAAGACCTCGTTCACCGAGCAGCTCACACAGAAGGACGTGGCGGAATACAAGAACGCCAATGTCGAGCCGTCCCCCGGCAGCTACAAGTTCACCAAGGATACGAAGATCTCCAAGAATACCTATGATGGTATGATTCACAATACGGGGATCCCAAAGCAGCCACTGTCCATCGACGCCGCAGGACATACGTTAACCCTCAGTGGAGAGAGCAGCGGCGGATTTATCCTTGGCATTAAGAACAGTTCTGCCAATGGTATTGACATCACTGCAGATACGCTGAACATTGATCTCAAAAATAGGGATGGAAGAGCCTATGGCATCTGGAATATTCAAGACAACTCCGCCGTCCGCGTTAAAGGGAATCTAAAAATCAATGCGATCGGCGGAGATACGGTGAAGGGGCTCTCGACGAGCCGCGGCGCGGCAATCGAGGCCGACGGTCTGGAAGTCACACTCAACAAAGCCTCCTCAGAGGGCTGGTCCATCGACAGCGACGGTGCTGTCACGGTCAATAAGGAAGGCACGCATAACGTCTCCCTGAACGGCAATATCCGCACCGGATCAAACGGCAATGTCGATCTCTCGCTGACCACAGCAGAGTCCGTACTGAACGGCGTCATCCACAAGGAGGGCGAAACGGCAAACGGAGCGCGTCTCCTGCTTGCAAACGGTGCCGTTTGGAACAACAAGGACTGGAATCAGTCCCCCTCCGTGCTCGCTGGCATGGACAACCCGTTCCTGGGCAGCAGACTCATGTCGCTGGCCGGCGGCAGCGATGCCGACAAGGCCGGAACGATCAACCAAATTGATCGGCGCACACTGACCATCGACAGCTACAGCGGTCATACGAACATTGACTATGCACACAACGCTGCTGCGCCAACCGTATTTGATGCCGGCGACGTGAAGATCAATAAGGCGGCGCTTGATTCCTTCGTCACACTGCGAACGGATCAGGCCGGTGTAACGGCTGCGAACCAAAAGGATGTGCTGGATGCCCTCGCACATAAGCTTTTCTATGCAGGTGCTGCAGACGGCAAACTCACCGGAAAGCTGCAGCTCAAGGAAGGCCTTACGGCATCTGCCGTCAACAAGTACATCACGTTTGCCTCCACGCAGGGCAGCTATGACGAGAATGATCCGCGCAACGGCTCTACGCCCCCTCCCCCGCCGTCTGAGCAAACGACAACGGAGTTCACCACCTCCATCACAGGCGATGCGGCGCATGATAAGCCATATATCGACAGCGGCGTCCGCAAGGGCGACGGTGACTATGTGTTCACGAAGGATACAACGATCACGGCGACGACTTCTGACCCGGTTCCCGGCGGGCCGTGGGTCGGCCAGGTGGACGCTGCCATATCGAACGCAAATCCGGGAACTGCGCTGAATATTGATCTCAGAGAAAAAAATCTGACGATCAAGACGGCGTACGATACAACAGCAGCAGGTCTTGCCGCAACAGATAAGGGTGCCAAGCTCAACATCAAGAATGCAGGTGCCATTTCGATCCATGCCAAAAATACGGGAAGCCAATATGCCCCGGGTCTGTTTGTCAACGGCGGCGGCGAGATCCACATCGAAAACGGCGGTGACAACCTGGAGAACAAAGTGCTGACGCTGCGTTCTTCCGGCAAGAAAGAAGCGAGCATCGCCGTCATCAAGGCGATGAACGGCGTGTCAGATGCACAGTCGAACATCACGATTGACGGTCTCGTCGATATCCTTGCAGACGGAACCTACCCGGACGGAAAGGGTGCAAATGAGGGCGTCAGTGCTGTCGCATCCCGCGTCGATATCGGCGGCGGCTCCATCCGCGCAACGGGCGATGCATGGGCAGCAATCCGTGCCTACGGCGAATTTGTTTCAGACAATGCAGGTACCGTCAACTTCAACGTCACGAAGGGCGCAGATGGCCTCGCTAACGGTGCCGGCACGAATCGAGCCGTCCTCGAGGGCGACATCGTCACGGTGGGCGGTATGGGTTCAAACGGCCGCGTCTCCGTCGGTCTCTCAACCGCAGATTCCTACTGGCTTGGCAACTACACCACTGCTGCGGGTTATGGTGTAACCCCGGGGACACAGGGCGGCGTAAATCTCTTCATGAAGAACGGTTCCTATTGGAAGGGATTCGCAACAGGCCCGATGAAGGTCACAATGGACGGCGCCAATACGAAATGGACCGGTTTCCACATGGGAGACAACCTGGAGCTCACGCTGAACAACGGGAGCATCTGGCACAATGCCATTACGCCGGAGCAGAAAGACAAAGACGGCAAGGCGGCAGCCGCCAAGGTCAATGTCTTCAAAGGAAATCAGGGCTTTATCGACATGACCGGTACAAACCGATTCCTCGGGAAGTACAACGAGCCCACTGTTGGGTATCAGGGGAAGGAGACTTCTCTCGAAGAAAAGGGTCTTGGAGAGACCGGCGATCTCTCCATTGAGAACTTCAGCGGCAATACGACCGTTCTCTATCGCCACGACGCATCTGTGCCGACAAATATTTTCGGCGGAAATGTCACGATAAAGAAGGCGGCCGCAAACAGCAGCATCCTTCTTCGCACGGACAACACAGGGCTGAACACGAGCACAAATGCCGGCGCAGCCGACAAGAACCTCGTAAGCGCAACCCTCAACGCCCTCGCGAACAAGCTGTACTACACCGCATATACAACAAACGAGCGCAACCTCACAGGCAAGGTCGAGATCGCGGAAGGTCTGACCGCTTCGTCTGCGAGCAAGCGGCTCGAGAACGTCACCTTTGACGCTGCGAGCGGAAAGGGCAGCTATGTCTATACCCCGCTCTCGCTGACAACGACAGACCCCATCAAAGAATCGGAGACGCTCACCTATGATCGTCTGGCTCTTGCCACGCAGCCGAACACGAAGGGGAACCGCGTTGTCTCGGCGCTCTATACGGAAAACAGCGCCTATGACAAGCAGCATCCGATGGTTGTCGATATGAATGGGCACAGTCTGCGCATTGAGGCAAACAGCACAAACCAGGTTGCAAATGCAATCTATATCGGCAATAACAAACATGTCAAAATTACAAACAGCGGTGCCTCTGCCCCGCTGACCATCAAGGCGTCGAATACCGACACGCGGGCTGCGAACGGAATCTACGCCGATGCAAACTCCCGCCTCGAGATCGACGGGCCTGTCGTCATCGAAGATGTACACGCCAAGGGCTACAATGCCTCCGCGATGCAGACCAGCGGCACGATCGGGTCGAAGAGCGAGGTCGTCATCAACGGCGATCTCACCGTTCAGTCTGTACGTGCCGACCGCACAGATAAGAAGCACCTCGCCGATGACGGGCGCAATCTTTCCGCGCTGGTAACGACGGGAGACGATACCTCGATCACGGTCAAAGGCAATGTCGATATCCAGGGCATTAAAGGCAGCGCACTGAAAACGGTCGGTGCAAACAGCCTCATCGATGTCAGCGGCGGCACCATCTCCGCGGCGGAAGACAGCAGCCTGTCCAAGCACTACTATGCAGTACACGCCGAAAAAGGAACGGTGAACATCAACCGCTCGGAAGGTGTCGTCGGAAACAAGAAGACGAATATCACGGGCGATATGTACGTCACCCGTGAGTACGGAAAGAAGACCATCGAGTACAGCGGCGGTCAGCTGAGAGACTATGAGGCCAAAGGCATTCTGAACCTTGCTCTCACAACAAACGACTCCTCTTGGACCGGAGCGGCGACCTATAACATCGATCGCAATGATTTCGGTGCCGGAGGATTCACGGCGCATGATGTCGGGCAGTTCAACCTCGCCCTGCAGAACGGCGCATCGTGGACGAACGTACAGAAGACCAAGGCAAGCGATACGTGGAAGGGCAGCCGTGTAGCAGCATTCACAGGCGGCAGCGATGCCGCGCACGCAGGCGTGATTCTCCAGAAGGATGCAAACCCCATCACGATCGACAATTACAGCGGTCATACGAAGGTGCTCTACGCACATGACGCTGCAGCGCCGACGACGATCATCGGCGGCGACTTCCGCATCAATAATGCAGCAGGAGGCAGCGCCGTCACGCTGACGACAGACAATGTCGGACTCAATACCGAATCCGCAAAGGCAGCAGACAAGAATCTCGTGAGTGCAACACTCAACGCACTCGCGAACAAGCTCTACTACACCGCATATACAAGCGGTCAGCGCAGCCTCTCGGGCAAGGTGGAGATTGCCGAAGGTCTGACTGCATCGTCTGCAAGCAAACGCCTTGAGAACATCACGTTCGACACGGCGAGCGGACAGGGCAGCTATCTCTATACACCTGCCGTCGACCCTCCGCCGCCGAGCACGGAGCAGACGACGACGGAATTCACGACGCGTCTCCTCGGTGCGGATGCAGATCAGGAGTACATCGATGCGAATGTTCGTCAGGCAGACGGCACGTATCGCTTTACGAAAGACTCGAACATCACGTATCAAAACGACGTGAGCGGACTCCGCGGCACAATCACGACGCGTGCGGATATTCATATCGATGCCGCAGACCGCGTTCTGACGATCAAGAACGGCAGCGGGATCACGAGTGTCGCACAAGGCGCCGGCATCATCAATACCGGAAAGGCGCTTGATATCAAGGCGAAGGCGCTGAAGCTCCTTGTGAACGATTCGACTTCCGCCGTTCCGCTGCAGACGACCTGGGGCATTTTGTCTACGGGCGGCGCGACGAATATCTCCGGCACGACGGAAATCGATGTCGCCGGCACGGATCGCAGTAAAGCGGTGCAGGCTTATGGCGGCACAGTGACGCTGGAAGGCCTCCATGCCAAGGTAAATGCCGCTTCCCAAGATGCGGCAACGCTTGATGTACAGGGCAATGGACGCATCAATCTCAATATCAAGGACGGCACAGTCGGCAGCAGCGAAGTTATGCTCGACGGCAACATTGTCTCCAGGGAGTCCGACAGCCGTGTGGATGCTGCGCTTACGACCGGAACATCGTACCTCAAAGGGCTTATCTCCGGCGTCGGGACGCTCAATCTCTGGCTCCAGAACGGCGCTGCATGGCATAATGAGGAGTACATGACGCAGCCGACCGGATATGTCAGCCGTCTGTCGAACTTCACGGGCGGCAGTGACGCCTCCCATGCGGGCGTGATCTTCCAGAAGAACGCCAATGACATCACGATCGACAACTACAGTGGCTATGCGCGCGTATTCTACGAGCACGATGCCGCGACGCCGACGGTGATGAAGGGCGGCGACTTCCGCATCAAAAACGCAGCGGGCGGCAGCGTCATCACCCTGACGACGGACAATGCGGGACTCAATACGGAATCCGCAAAGGCAGCCGACAGGAATCTCGTGAGCGCAGCGCTCGACGCTCTGGCAAAGAAGCTCTACTACACCGCATATACGAGCGGTCAGCGCAGCCTCTCAGGCAAGGTGGAAATTGCCGAAGGTCTGACCACATCGTCTGTAAGCAAACGCCTTGAGAACATCACGTTCGACACGGCGAGCGGCCAGGGCAGCTATGTCTATACTCCCGCTGTGGAGCCGCCGGACTCTCAGACACAGACGGAGTTCACCACCGCCATCACAGGCGATGAGGTGCATGATGCTCCGTATGTGAATACCGGTGTCCGCAAGGCCGACGGCAGGTATATCTTCACGAAAGACTCCACCATTACGACCGGCAAGGATCTGATCTCGGCCGGCGCGTGGATGAGTGATATCAGCGCGGCGATATCCAGTGCCAATAATGGAAAGACACTCGATATCGATCTGAGCGGAAAGAACCTCGCCGTCAATACAAAGACGGATGTCAGCACGACTGGCATCTCGTCCATTGGGAAGAACTCGAAAGTCAATATCAAGAATGCCGGAGCCATCTCTATTGATGCAGAGAGCACGGCAGGCGGACAGACTGCGGCGCTCTTTGTCAACGGCGGCGGCGCGATCCACATTCAGAACGGCGGCAGCAACCTTGAGGATAAGGTGCTGAAGGTGCGTTCCAACGGAACCGCAAAGACGAACGTTGCCGTCATCAAGTCGATGAACGGTGTGAACGGTGTCGAGTCGAACATCATGATCGATGGTCTTGTCGATGTGCTGGCAGACGGAAATGATGCGGCAAACGGCAAGGGCGCAAATGAAGCGGTGAGTGCTGTCGCCTCGAAGATTGACATCGGCGGCGGTTCCATCCGCGCCATCAATGGTGCATGGGCAGCGATCCGCGCCTATGGCGAATTTGTCACGCAGAACTACGGTACCGTCAACTTCAACGTCACGAAGGGAGCGGACGGTCTCGCGAACGGTGCCGGTACGAACCGCGCCGTTGTCGAGGGCGATATCGTCACGAACGGCGGCATGGGCACGAAAGGCCGTGTGAGCGTTGGTCTCGCGACCGCGGATTCACACTGGATCGGCAACTATGCCGATACGCGCGGCTACGGCGTGACGCCGGGCCAGCTCGGTGCAGTCAACCTCTTTATGAAGAACGGTGCCTATTGGAAGGGATTCTCCAACGGCTCCATGAAGGTGGAGATGAGCGGCGCGGGCACGAACTGGACAGGCTTCAATATTGGAGACAATTTGCAGCTTAAACTTTCCGACGGTGCGATCTGGCACAACGCCATCACGCCGGAGCAGAAAGACCAGGACAACAACGCCGCAATCAGCAAAGTTAAGTATTTCACGGGCGAAGGCGGCTTCATCGACATGACGGGAACGAACCGTTTCCTCGCGTCGAGTCAAAGCCTCAGCGGCGCCCCCGTAAAGACGGGTTCTTCCTCCATTGAGGAGAAGGGACTTGGCGAGACGGGCGATCTCATGATCGATGAGTTCAACGGTTCGACGACGATGCTCTATCGCCACGACGCAGCGACGCCGACGACGATCTACGGCGGAAAGGTCACGATCGGGAAAGCGGCGGCAGGCAGTCTCGTCAAGATGGTGACAGACAATGTCGGCCTCAATACGGAATCCACAAAGGCAGCAGACAAGAATCTCGTGAGTGCAACGCTCAACGCACTCGCGAACAAGCTCTACTATACGGCCTATACGACGGGAGAGAGGAATCTCACGGGTAAGGCCGAGATCGCTGAGGGCCTCACGACATCGTCTGCAAGCAAGCGCATCGAGAACATCACATTCGATGCGGCGAGCGGCCAGGGCGGCTACGTCTACACGCCGGCAACAGAGCCGAACCCGAATCCCAACCCCAATCCGAATCCGAACCCGAATCCCAACCCGAACCCCAATCCAAATCCGAACCCGAACCCGAATCCGAACCCGAACCCCAATCCAAACACGCAGATCGAATACGGTGACTATGAGACAAAGCTCATGAGCGGCGTCAAATCCGCGATGACCGCATCGTCGATGGCTTGGCGGGCTGAGGCGAACGACCTCATGAAGCGTATGGGCGACCTCCGTCTCTCTCCGCAGGATACCGGGATCTGGGCACGTGCCTACCGCGGCAAGTCCACCAGCAACAAGGACAACGCCAACTTCCGCATGAACTATTCCACCATTCAGGTCGGCTATGACAAGAAGGTTGGAAATGACTGGCGCGTCGGTATTGCAGGAAGCTACATGAAGGGCTCCTCCACCTACGCAGCCGGCAGCGGCAAGAACAAAGAGGGCAACCTCGGCATCTACGGCACATGGACGGGCAAATCCGGACAGTATGTCGATCTCATCGCAAAGGTCGGCCGCCTGAACAACGAGTACACCGTCTACAACGACTTCGGCCACTATGTGAAGGGTGATTACAGCACATGGGGCGGTTCGCTCTCGGCAGAGTACGGCAAGCGCATCGCGATGAAGGGAGGAACCTTCATTGAGCCGCAGGTTGAGTTGATTTACAGCCATCTGAACGGTGTAAGCTATACCGGCAGCACAGACTACATCGGCATGAACATGTATGTGCACCAGAAGCCGTTTGACAGCTTCATTGGGCGTCTCGGCCTTGGCTTTGGCAAGGAGACCGAGCGCAGCACGTACTATGCGAGAGTCTCGCTCTACCACGAGTTCGCAGGCGACCTGCATACGGACTACTCGGACGGCTTTACCCCGAAGAGCACGATGCAGAACGGCAGTGATACGTGGGTCGGCGTGCAGCTCGGCGGCACGGTGAAACTCAACGACCGCACGAACCTGTACGGCAACTTCGAGAAGACCTTCGGCGGCGACATCAAAACCGCATGGCGCATGGATGCCGGTGTGCGCTGGAGCTTCTGATTGGAGAAAACAGGCGGCTTGCGGCGGGCAGAGTTGCTCTGCCCGCCATGCTTCCTGACGAATAGACAAAGATCTTTTGGAGGAACATCATATGAGCGAGAAATCAGCAGAGGAAAAACAAAATTCGAGCACGGTGAAAGCTGAAACTTCGGTCGCTGCGGAAAAGGCATCTGCTTTTCGGTCGTATCTTGAAAAAGAAAAAATTACCGGCGTGCAGTTTCATGATGTGGGAGACGCAGTTCACTCGCATGTCGTCCGCAGTCATCTTCCTGTACAGGGGCAGAGTTTGCCTTTTATGGTTTTGATTGACGATAGTGTTTACACACTGATTCAGGTAGAGGTCGCTGCGCAGGTTGTTACAGAGGAGAAAAAGGCTGCTGTTTCGATCTATCTCAATGATCTGAATGATCAGTACCGCATGCTGAAATACAGCAGTGATGAAGCAGGAAATATGATATTGACATGCAGCATTCCGTCTGGTACAGAACAATTCGATCCAGCATTGATTGTTGCGCTTCTGAACCAGATTCAGGGACATTTGAATGCGCTGTATTCAGATATCATGATAAAGGTATGGGATAAAGGGACGGCCAATGCATAATATGGACCGTTTACTATTAGCATCATCATTCATGTGAAATGTTGTGGCCCCCAAAAGTTGGCTCCTTTGGATCTGACTTTTGGGGGCCATGACATTTATGGGACCTTTTGTTTTCCGTTGCAGGTGAATTTTTTGCGATGAAATAAATTTATGGTTGAATCTGTGATTTTATGTGATAAAATGTCCATGAACCATATGGTGTCACTATGTATGGAGGGAAATGTAATGGTTGACCAAAATAGGGAATCTGCGCTGGGGGCGCAGGGATTGTCCGATGTGATTCATGAGATCGTTGCAGGACATGAGAAGAATGAGCTCTTTACGAAGCTGCGCGGGAGCGAGCCGTACGTTGCGGAGCTGAACGAGCTGATCGACTGCGTGAACGAGGAGCTGGAATATCAGCGCTTCCGTCTGCGTACGGTTAACGAGGCGGTCAACTCCGGCATGTGGTACATGAAGATCAATCCGGATTTCAGCATTGCCTATGCGATCTGGTCCGATGAGTTCCGGCGCATGGTCGGTTTCCGCGGTGAGTCGGACTTCCCGAATACGATAGAATCGTGGAGTTCGCGTCTTCATCCGGATGATGTGGAGGAGACATTCTCTTCTTTCAACGCCTGCATCAAAGATCTCAGCGGGAATACGGAGTATAATGCTGACTATCGCCTGAAGGTGCATGACGGCAGCTACCGTTGGTTCCATGCCTCCGGCAATGTTGTGCGCGATAAGAACGGACATCCGGAGGAGATCATCGGCGTGTTTGTCGATATTGATGAGGAAAAGCGGAAATCGGAGGTGCTGGCTCAGACATCACAGAAGAAGGAAAAGTTCTATGGCGAGCTTGAGACGATGCTCAGCAGTCTGTATGCATCGATCGACGCCATTACGATGAGCGTCAGCGAGACGACGGAGCGCACGGTAGAGATCTCAAGCGTGCAGGAGGAGATCACGCAGGCGGCTGAGGATACCCGCAATCAGACCGAGCATACGCTCAAGATGTCCGAGCTTGTTATGACGATCTCGAAGCAGACCAATCTCCTCGCGCTGAACGCCTCCATCGAGGCGGCCCGCGCCGGAGAAGCGGGCCGCGGATTCTCTGTCGTGGCAGAGGAGGTTGGCAAACTCGCCGACAGCAGCCGCGATGCCGCGAGCAAGATCCTTGAGGCGCTCGGCTCGATGGAGAAGGCGGCAAATCATATCGCTGAGCGCATTAAGTCCATCAACGGTCTGATTGAGAATCAGGCGGACAACATGAAGGAGATCAGCGCCTCCGTTGAGGAAGCGAAAGCGATGTCGGACAGCATCGAAGAACTGTCCAAGAATCTGTGATTTTCTCAGGAGCCGTACTGAGTTGAAAGATATTATCCCCCATAAGCTGCTGATACGCTGGTTTGTGGGGGAAATTTCATGTGTTTTTGCAATATGCTGGAGGATGCTGTGATGGCGTATGAGATTTCACTGCGAACGTATCAGCCGGGAGATCCGAGCAAGGTTTGTTCCTTCCAATATGAACTGTACAAGCGGCAATATCACTTTAATGGTTTTTATGAGCAGGAGATGCTGCGCGGGATGGCTGAACTCTATGATGATTTGGAGGGCAATCAGATGTGGATCGCCGAACTTGCCGGGAAGATGGTCGGTGATATCGCGGTGATCAGGAAGGGATCGGAGAGAGCGCAGCTGCGCTGGCTTGGCGTAGATATGGATACGCAGGGCCAGGGACTGGGGCATAAACTGCTCGCCGAAGCGTTGTCCTTTTGCAGAGAAAAAGGGTATACGCATCTCTTTTTGGGGACGCTTGACATTTTGAAACCGGCGCGTCATCTTTATGCCAAGTTCGGTTTCCATAAGACGAAGAGCGAAGCATATAATGAGTGGGATAAAAACAGAGAGATATATCGTGAGATATGGGAATCCGATCTAAAATAATATAGCGGATGATAAAAAGCCTGAATTTATTGACAGCACTCCGCGATTGAAATATAATATGAAAAACGGCTATTTATGCAGGAACATTACAGGAATCACAGATTTCTTCGGAGAGAATGGATGAACTTATGACTTTTGATATGGATCTTGTGTTTAACTCATTCCCGCTGCTGCTTGTTGGTGCGGGGGTTACCATACAGATCACGGTACTCTCCACGGCGATCGGTTTTGTGATCGGTCTGATTGTGGGCGTCGCGCGCATCTCGCATGTGCGTCTCCTGCGGATGCTTGCGGAGGTCTATGTAGAGTTCTTCCGCGGTACGCCGCTGCTCGTACAGATTTTCCTGTTTTACTTTGCACTGCCTGTCCTCACAGGACAGCGCATCGATCCATTTATTGCGGCGATCTCCGCCTGCGGCATCAACTCCGGCGCGTATGTGGCGGAGATTTTTCGTGCGGGCATTCAGTCGGTGGACGACGGACAGATGGAGGCTGGGCGTTCGCTCGGCATGACGTGGCTGCAGACGATGCGCTACATCATCGTGCCGCAGGCGTTCAAGCGCGTCATCCCGCCGCTTGGCAACGAGTTCATCGCGATGCTCAAGGATTCGTCTCTTGTCTCGGTCATCGGCTTTGAGGAGCTTACGCGCCGCGGACAGCTCATTATCGCAAAGACCTATGGCTCGTTTGAAATATGGATGAGTGTCGCCGTTATCTATCTCGTGATGACGCTGACGATCTCGCGTTTCGTCGCATATTTGGAACGGAGGTATCGGGTCAATGATTGAGATCAAAGGACTGTGCAAATCCTTCGGCGCGGATGAGGTCCTCAAGGGGATTGACCTCTCGATTGATGAGAAGGAAGTCGTCGTCATCATCGGGCCGTCGGGATCCGGCAAGAGTACGCTGCTCCGCTGCATAAATCACCTCGAGGAGCCGACGGCGGGCGAGGTTATTGTCGACGGAATTACGCTCTCGAGCGAAGCAAATATTAATAAGGTGCGTGAAGAGGTGGGCATGGTATTCCAGCGCTTCAACCTCTTTCCACATATGACGGTGCTGGAGAACATCATGCTCGCACCGATGAAGGTAAAGCATGCTGTGCGTGCTGAGGCTGAGAAAACGGCGCGCGAGCTGCTCGCACGCGTGGGCCTGGCGGAGAAGGCGGATGCCTATCCGGACAATCTCTCGGGCGGACAGCAGCAGCGTGTCGCGATTGCACGTGCGCTCGCGATGCACCCAAAGGTCATGCTCTTTGATGAGCCGACATCGGCGCTTGATCCGGAGATGGTCGGCGAGGTGCTGGATGTCATGCGCGCACTTGCGCGCGAGGGCATGACGATGGTTATCGTCACGCACGAGATGGGCTTTGCCCGCGAGGTGGGGGACCGCCTTCTCTTCGTGGACGAGGGGCGCATTGTCGAGTCGGGCGTGCCGCGTGAGGTATTCGAACATCCGAAGGAGGAGCGTACGCGCAGCTTCCTGTCGAAGGTACTCTGATCTATGCATCTGCGCGGGAATTTGATGCTGCTTGCGGCATCCTTTTTCTGGGGGACGACATTTGTCGCCCAGATCCTTGGGATGGAGGGGCTCGGCCCATATACGTATGCGGCGTTTCGCTTTGCGCTTGGCGTCATCTTCATGGGAGGGCTGTGGTTCCTTTACCGCGGCAAACGTGCCGCAGAGAGGCGCGCCGGGACCTTTCGCTCCGGTTTTCGTGCCGGGATTCCGGTCGGGGTTGCGATGTTTGCGGGGGTGACGCTGCAGCAGGTGGCTCTCCTCTATACGACAGCGGGCAAGACTGCGTTCATTACGACGCTCTATATTGTGCTCGTTCCGCTTGCGGCCGTCGCGCTTGGACATCGTATCCGTACAGCACAGTGGATCAGTGCGGTGCTTGCATTTGCGGGTGTCTATTTCCTCTCTGCCTATGGGGAGATGACGATCAATAAGGGAGATGTTCTCGTCTTCATCTGCTCCCTCTTCTGGATGGCGCAGATCCTTCTCATCGACCGCTTTGCGCGTACGGTAGATGCGATTGAGCTCTGTCTTACGGAGATGATTGTCTGTATGTTCGGCAGTGCAGCGCTTGCCGCTGCGTATGAGAGTTTTGCATGGACTGATGTCTGGAGCGCGGCGATTCCGATTCTCTACGCGGGTGTTTTCTCCTGCGGCGTCGCCTACACCTGTCAAATTCTCGGGCAGGCATATGTGGAGCCGACGCAGGCGTCGATCCTGCTGTCGCTCGAGGCAGTATTTGCTGCCGTGACGGGCTGGATTGTGCTCGGCGAGACGATGACTGCCGTGCAGATCTTGGGCTGTGCACTTCTTCTTGGGGGCGCACTTATGACGCAGATTCCGAAGCGGACAGGGAAAAGGCGGAAGAACTGACACATAAGGAGTACATACATGCCGACAGATGGAATTATTAAACCGGAGATCACCATCAAAGTCGTTGGCGTCGGTGGCGGCGGCGGCAATATCGTGCGCTGTGTGCGCGAGAAATATGATCTCGACATCACGCTCATCGGCATCAATTCTGATCTGCGTCAGCTGAATACACTTCAAAAGCAGGGGATCACTATTCTGCCCATCGGGGAGAAGCTGACGAACGGACGCGGTACGGGCGGAAGGGCTGAGATCGGCGAGGAGGCAGCACGACTCGAGGAAAAGAGGATTCGTGCGCTTCTGGACGGGACGGATCTCGTCATCATCGCGGCGACAATGGGCGGAGGCCTTGGAACGGGAGCGGCGCCTGTTGTGGCGGAGATCGCGCATGATATGGGGATTCTCTCCATCGGCGTTGTGACGACGCCGTTCCACTTTGAGATGCCGCGCAGGATGCAGACGGCGCAGGCAGGGATTGCGCGCATGCAGGGGTATACGGATGCGTTCATTACTCTGCGGAATGACAACCTTCTCAAGATTGCGCCGGACCGCAAGATGTCCTTTGTCGATGCCTTTGCTCTTGCCGATGAGGTGCTGCGTCAGACGGTCGGCTGCGTTGCGGAGCTGATTCTGACGACGGGGGTCATCAATGTCGATTTCTCCGATGTGACGACCATTTTCCATCAGAGTACATCGAGTGATACACTGCTCGCGATCGGCGTTGACAGCGACCCGCAGAAAGCGGTGCGCAAGGCGATCGACAGTCCCCTCATCGACCGCAGTATCACGGGAGCGCGCGGCATTGTGCTGAATCTCACGGGTGGTCCCGCGATGAGCCTGCGCGATGTCGACGAGGCGGTGCATTACATCCATGCCCATGCACATCCGGAGGTCAATATCATAGCGGGATTGGTCGTGCAGCCGGAGATGACGGGAAAGGTGCAGGCAACCCTCATTGCGACGGATTTTGACGATGCCTATACTCCGCCCGCAGAGGACTGAGATTTGCCGAGTGCGGAAAGGAGGACCGCATATGCAGAAACTTCTGCAGGAGATGCATCGCTGGATGAACGGTTATATGCGTTCCTTTCGCACGGACGATCCGGATGTTATGCGCGGGATTCGTCTCAAAGAGATCCATACGGGGTATGTTACGGCGAATGCGCGGGCGCTTGCAAAGCATCTCGGATGCAATGCGCATGATACGGCACTCGCCGAGATCATCGGGCTCTTTCACGATGTCGGGCGGTTTCGCCAGTACGCTGTCTATCAGACATTCAACGATGCACAGTCAGAGGATCACGCCGAACTTGGGCTGAAGGTACTCGCGGAGGAGAACGATTTTTTGGAGCAGCTTGCTCCTGCGGATGCCGATATTGTGCGCTTTGCCGTCAAGTATCACAACAAGAAGGAAATTGCGGAGACGGACGATGAGCGCAAGGTATTTTTTGCGAAACTGATCCGCGACGCGGACAAGCTCGATATCTACCGCGTACTCCTGCCGTTCCTCTCACCCGATGGGGCGGAGAAGGCGCCGAACTTCGTTCCGTCGGATGCGGCGCAGGAGATCAGTCCGGACTTCGTGGCGGATTTTGCCGCCGGACGGCAGGCGGACTACTATCGGCTGCGCACGCACGGCGACCGCAAGATCGTACGGCTTATGTGGATCTATGACATCAATTTCATGTGGACACTGCGCCGCATTGTGGAACGCGGCTATGTGGACGCCTTTATTGCGAGCCTTCCGGCGCAGGAGGGCGTCTCCGAGGGAGTCGCGCGCCTGCGTGCCTACATTGAGCAGTGCTGTGCACAGAACGACTGATTGGAATCATACGGATCGAGGGGTAGGGACATGGCGGATGTAAAGACATCGAATTTTATCCGAAATATCATCGACGAGGATCTGCGCAGCGGGCGGTATGCACAGGGGATTCATACGCGCTTTCCCCCCGAACCGAACGGCTATCTGCATATAGGTCATGCGAAGTCCATCTGCCTTAACTTCGGTGTTGCAGAGGACTATGACGGCCTCTGCAATCTGCGCTTTGACGACACAAATCCGACGAAGGAGAATGTCGAGTACGTGGACTCGATTCAGGAGGATATCCGCTGGCTCGGGTTCTCATGGGGGGAGCGCCGTTTCTACGCGTCGGATTACTTTGCGCAGCTGTATGAATATGCAGTTGCTCTCATAAGGAAGGGCCTCGCCTATGTGGACGATCTCACGGCGGATGAAATCCGCGCCTATCGCGGCACACTGACGGAGCCGGGGAAGGAGAGCCCTTGGCGCAATCGCTCCGTAGAGGAAAATCTTGACCTCTTTGCGCGGATGCGTGCAGGAGAGTTTCCTGACGGCGCACGTGTCCTGCGTGCGAAGATCGATATGGCCTCGCCGAATCTCGTCATGCGCGATACGGTCATCTATCGCATTGCGCACGTGCCGCATCACCGGACGGGAGATGCGTGGTGCATCTACCCGATGTATGACTTCGCTCATCCGCTCTCGGACGCAGTTGAGGGCATTACGCACTCTCTGTGCACGCTTGAGTTCGAGGAACATCGGCCCTTCTATGACTGGCTGCTCGAGTCCCTCGGATTTCCTGCGGGAGAGCGGCCGCGTCAGATCGAGTTTGCCCGGCTGAATCTCTCGGGAGCGATCACGAGCAAGCGCAAACTGCGCCGGCTTGTCGAGGAGGGACATGTGCGCGGCTGGGACGATCCACGCATGCCGACCATTTCAGGGATGCGACGGCGCGGCTATCCGCCTGCGGCCGTGCGCGCATTCTGCGAAGAGATCGGCGTAGCAAAGAGCAACAGCACGGTGGACAGTGCCATGCTCGAACACAGCGTGCGTGACGAACTCAACCGCAATGCACCGCGTGTTATGGCGGTGCTGCGCCCGCTGAAACTTGTCCTCACGAACTATCCGGAGGGCGAGACGGAATATCTTCTGGCAGAAAACAGTCCGACGCACGGCGGGCAGCGTTATGTGCCCTTCGGCCGTGAGCTCTATATCGACCGCGAGGATTTCATGGAGGACGCACCGAAGAAGTTCTTCCGTCTGAAGCCGGGCGGCGAGGTCCGCCTCAAGCATGCCTATATTATTAAATGTGATGAGGTCATCAAGGATGCATCGGGCGAGATCACGGAACTCCGCTGCACCTACGATCCGGATACGCGGAGCGGCGGCACTGCGGCGAACCGCAAGGTCAAGGGAACGATCCAGTGGGTGTCTGCAGAGCATGCGCTCACCGCAGAGGTGCGGCTCTATGAGAGCCTTCTCCGCGAAACTGCGGAGGGGGAAGAGGAGCCGGAGCATTTCATCGATGCGCTCAACCCGCATTCACTCGAGATTCTGACGGATGCAAAGGTGGAACCGAGCCTTCGGCTTACGGCGGCAGGCGCACGCTATCAATTCCTGCGCGTCGGCTATTTCGCTGTTGACCCGGATACGACGCCGGATCATATCGTGTTCAACCGCATCGTCGGACTAAAGGATTCATGGAGCAAGCTGAAATAGAGTCCCTCTCCGACTGCGCAGAACTGCCCTTTCAGGCGGTATAAGGAGGTTTGCTGTGGCAAAAATACCGAAGAACCGATCCGATAAAGATATGATGCAGGGCTATGAGGAGGAGGAAACTCTTGCCGATGTCCTGCTGAAACGGGAGCGGCAGGCAGCCGAGCGCAGCCGTGCGGAAGCGGCACAGGAACCTCCTGCCGATCTTGCACGCGCGGGGCTGACCTCTGCGCAGACAGCAGAACTCGGCCGGGCGCTGCTGGAACTCAAACTGGCATTGGCACAGGAAGATATCCAGCACTATAAACTCAAGATCCGGCGCGAGGGCAGGCAGGTGACCATCACGGCAACGTGATATGGAAGTACGGATAAATTTATTTTATCCATGACTCCTCGTAGTTCTCATAACGAGAAGAAGGATGTGTAATGATGGAAACAGCAACGATTGTGGCGATTGTTATCTTCGTCGCCGCGTATGCGCTCATCATCTCCGAAAAAGTGCACCGCACGATTGTCGGACTGTTTGGCGCAATGCTCATGATACTCTTCGGGATCCTGGATCAAGAGACGGCAGTTCACCACATTGACTTCAATACGCTGGGCCTCCTCATGGGTATGATGATCATTGTAAATATTACGAGTGAAACGGGGCTCTTCAACTTTCTCGCCATCTGGGCCGCGCAGAAGGTAAGGGCGCGGCCGATCGCACTCCTCGTTGTTCTTTCGAGCATCACAATGGTCTGCTCGGCGCTGCTCGACAACGTTACGACCGTCCTGCTCACCGTGCCGATCACGTTCAGCATTACCTCACAGCTCAAGGTCGACGTCATGCCCTATCTCATATCGCAGATCTTGGCGTCGAACATCGGCGGTACGGCAACGCTGATCGGCGACCCGCCGAACATCATGATCGGCAGCGCAGTTGGGCTTGATTTCATGGCGTTTGTACAAAACCTGACACTGATCTCAATCATCATCTTTATCCTTGTCCAACTTATCCTTATTGCCCTTTATCACAAGGAACTGCATACGCAGCCGGAGCTGCAGGATAAGATTATGCGCCTGCCTGCCGATGCGCAGATCACGGATCATGCGCTCCTGCACAAGTGCCTTGCCGTCATCTTCCTCACGATCACGTTCTTCGTCCTGCACGGCAGCCTTGGGCTCGAGTCCGCGACCGTTGCGCTCTCCGGCGCAGGACTTCTGCTCCTCCTCACGGCGACGCGTGACGAGGAGAAAATCGCCAAGGTGCTTTCCAAGATCGAGTGGCCGGCCATCTTCTTCTTCGGAGGACTCTTCATCCTTGTCGGCGCGCTCGTCGAGACCGGCGTCATCCGCATGCTCGCAGCCGAGGCGATCAAGGCGACCGGCGGAAACGTCGAGGCGACGGCGATCCTCATCCTCTGGATGAGCGCGATTGCCTCTGCCTTCATCGATAACATTCCGTTCGTTGCGACGCTCATTCCGCTCATTCAGGACATGGGGCAGATGGGCCTCACGAATCTCGACCCGATGTGGTGGTCGCTTGCGCTCGGCGCATGTCTCGGCGGCAACGGCACGCTCATCGGCGCGAGTGCGAATGTCGTCGTCGCGTCTATGTCGGCGCAGCGCGGACGTCCGATCTCCTTCCTCGGCTTTATGAAGATTGCGTTCCCCGTTATGATCTTCACTGTCCTCATCTCGAACATCTACGTCTGGATCCGTTATCTCTAAGCGGCTTTGATATCCAAAATCCCCGACCGCATTGGCGGTTGGGGATTTATCTTTGCGTGAACGTATGTTATTCTATGCGAAAGGAGGGGGGGGGAACGGTGATTCTCAATACGGGCATGCGTACGGACATTCCTGCATTCTATGCGGAGTGGCTTGCAAATCGCCTGCGCGCAGGTGAAGTATGCGTGCGCAATCCCTATAATGCTGCGCAGGTTACGCGCTATCGTCTTGTCCCCTCTGTCGTCGATCTCATCGGTTTCTGTACGAAGAACCCTGCGCCCATGCTTCCCTATATGGATCTTCTCGCGCCGTTTGGGCAGTTCTGGTACGTCACGATCACACCCTACGGCAGGGACATCGAGCCGAATGTGCCTGCGTGGCAGGAGACCGTGCGCATATTTCGGCAGCTCTCGGCGATCGTCGGCGTGCGTGCGATTGGCTGGCGCTACGATCCCATCGTGATCGATGAACGGCATACAATTGCTTTCCATCGCAGAATGTTTGCCGAGATGGCGGCGGCACTTGCAGGTACGACCGAGATCGTCGTTATCAGCTTCGTTATGTGTTATGCCAAGACGCGGCGAAATTTTCCCGGCGTACGGGAGGTTATGCAGGCGGAGCGGATGGAACTCGGCGCATATATCATTGAGACTGCGAGAGCATATGGCATGACGGTCTATCCCTGCGGCGGGGAGACGGAGCTCGCGCCCCTCGGGGCGGATACGGGCGGCTGCATGACGCCGCGCATCTACGAGCGGGCGCTCGGGCGGCGGATGCATTTTCCGAGCTATCAGCGCCAGCGCATGGAATGTGACTGCTATCTCGGCGCGGACATCGGCGCGTATGACAGCTGCCCGCACCTTTGCCGCTACTGCTATGCAAATACGCATGCTGCCCGCGTACGGAAAAACAGGTGCCGCCACGATCCGCAGTCGCCCTTCCTGATCGGGCATGCCGAGGCGGGCGACCGCATCCATACGGCGCGGCAGGAGAGCTGGCTGGAGTCGCAGGAGAATCTGTTTTGAGAGGGCAAAACGATAACTGCCGCTTCTATGAAAAAAAACTTGCACTCGATGAAAAAAATCTGTATAATACAGAGCGTTGAATCCGTTCCTCAAGACTTGATCGCCGTTCAATGAACGCGTGAAGCATTGTTTATGTAATCAATGCTTGCCCGTGCCATAATCTCAGTGAACGCTTTCCCAGTGCGACGAATGGAGAGTTGACTAACTTTTATTTTTAAGGGAGATTGTGGAAGAATGGCATTTGAAGACAAGACACTCGTATGCAAGGAATGCGGCAACAACTTCGTATTCACGGCCGGAGAGCAGGAGTTCTATGCAGAGAAGGGCTTTGAGAATGAGCCTGCCCGCTGCCGTGACTGCCGCGACAAGCGACGCCGCAGCCGCGACGAGCAGAGCGGCGAGCGTCAGATGTTCCATGTGGTCTGCGCCGAATGCGGCAAGGATACGGAAGTCCCGTTCGAGCCGAAGACAGATCGTCCGGTGTACTGCCGCGACTGCTTCAACTCGAAGCGCGCAGCACATTTCTAAGGAGTTCTGAGGAGGCTTTGCTTCCTTCTATGGAGGGATTGCTGCACATTGCTGCAGCATCCCTCCTTTGATTTTTTACCATGTATGAGGAGGTTTCCCAATGAAACTGAAGAAATTGGCACTCGTCCTGACCGGCGCTCTCGTGAGCCTCGCGCTCGTCGGCTGCGGCGGCAGCAACGATCAGGCAAAGCAGGAGAGCAAGGTACTCCGCGTGGGCTCCGCGATTGACTTTGCGCCGTTTGAGTTCCAGGATGAGGGACAAAAGGACTATCAGGGCTTCGATATGGATCTCATCCGCGCGATCGCGAAGGAGATGGGCAGTGAAGCAGAGATTCAGAACATTGGGTTTGACGGGCTCATTCCCGCACTGCAGGCAAAGAACATCGACGTCATCATCAGCGGTATGACGATCAATGACGAGCGCAAGGAGCGCGTCAACTTCTCCGATCCGTACTATCAGTCGGGTCTGACGATGGTCGTTCGCAGCGATGAGGAGAACATCAAGTCGTTCAGCGATCTCAAGGGGCATAAGGTCGCCGTTCAGATCGGAACGACCAGCGCAAAGATGGTCAAGGAGATGGAGGGCGTCACGATCACTGAGCTCAACACTCCGGCGGACTGCTTTATAGAGCTCAAAGCACGCGGCGTAGACGCCGTCGTCAACGATCGCCCGGTTAACGACTACTACATCAATCAGAGCCAGGCTGTCGGCGTGAAGTCGCTCGATGACAAACTCTCGGCAGAGGATTACGGCATCGCGATGGCGAAGGATAATGTCGAGCTTCAGAAGAAGATCAATGAGGCCCTCAAGAAGCTCCATGACAACGGCGAATACGACAAGATCTATCAGAAGTGGTTCGGTACGGGCAAGTAAGCCCTGCATGCAGCATAAAAACACCGCAGACAGTTTGGTCTGCGGTGTTTTTTCTTTAGCGCAGCTGCTTTGCGATGCGCGCCATATCCGGCGGGAGGGGAGACTCGAGCATGAGCATTTTCTGTGTACGCGGGTGCGAGAGGGTGAGGCGCGCGGAGTGGAGTGCATGCCGTTTTATTTCATCGGCATTTCCTCCATAGAGGTCGTCACCGAGCAGCGGATGCCCCAGATGGGCGAGGTGAACACGGATCTGATGTGTGCGTCCTGTCTCGAGACGCAGGCGGAGGAGTGTATGTGTACTGTCTGTTTGCTCCGTTTGGTAATGTGTGCGCGCAGGCTTACCGTTGGGTGCAACATGCCGCAGAATAATGCTCGGCAAGGCGCGCGCGATCGGCGCATCGATGCACCCTTTCTCCGGCGAGAGCATTCCTTTGATTAGCGCAAGGTACTCACGCGTAAGTGTATCCTGCCTTGCAATCTGATACTGCACTTCGGGATGTTTTGCGATGAGCAAAAGGCCTGTTGTGTTGCGGTCGAGGCGGTGGCAGGGATGAAAGCTGAGGGGAGCACGGCGCGCTGCATAGAGACCGAGCACTGCGTTGGCGACAGTCCCGTGCGCCTCCTTCGTCGTAGGATGAACGAGCTGTCCCGCGGACTTGTCGATGACGAGCAGGTCGGCGTCCTCATAGACAACGGCAAGCGGCAGCTGTTCGGGAATGACAGAGGAGATGACGGGCAGCTCATAGGAGATCATGTCTCCTGCGCGCAGAACGGTGCGCGCGGCGATGACGGGCATGCCGTTCACGGCGAATGTTCCGCTGTGTTTGATTCTCTTCCAAAGCCCCGAAGAAATTCCGCATTCACGCTTGAGATAGGCCCTTGCGGGGCATTCCGTGCCCTCCGGCAATGTGACGAGGATCTCCGTCATTCGCTTTCCTTTTGTCCTTGGCGGCGCAGGGCGAGAATGGTGCGAAAGGAGACAGAGAGAATGATGGCGATGACGGTGGCGAGCGACATGCCGCGCAGCGTGACGGTGCCGATGGTGAGGCTGGCCGTTGATACACCGACGCCCATGACGATGGAGGTTAGGAGGAGGTTCATCGGGTTGTTGTAGTCCACCTTTGCCTCGACGAGGATGCGGATGCCGGACGCCGCGATAACACCGAAGAGCAGCATGGAGACGCCGCCCATGACGGGCGTTGGGATGCTCTGGATGAGCGCCGCGAGTTTGCCGAGGCAGGAGAGGAGAATGGCGAAGAGTGCTGCGCCGCCGATGACCCACGTGGAGTAGACCTTCGTGATGGCAAGCACGCCGATGTTCTCTCCATAGGTCGTATTTGGCGTCGAGCCGAAGAGGCCGGAGAAGATCGTCGAGACCCCGTTGCCGAGGAGGGAGCGGTCAAGCCCTGGGTCCTTTGCAAGATTTTGTCCGACGATGTTGCCTGTCACGATGAGATGTCCGATGTGTTCTACAATGACGACGATGGAAGCGGGCAGAATGATGAGAATGGCGCGCAGGTCGAATTCTGGCGTGTAAATGGTCGGTATTGCCAGCCACGGCGCGCTCTCGACATGCGAGAGGTCGACAATGCCCGCGGCGAAGGCAATGATATAGCCTGCGACTACGCCGATGAGGATGGGGATGATGGAGAGGAAGCCGCGGAATGCCATCGAGGCAAAGATGGTGACGGCAAGTGTTGCAATCGAGACAAAGATGACGGTGGCATCCGTATTTTCTCCTGTAAGTCCTGCCATATTTGCTGCTGTCGGCATGAGCTCGAGCCCGATGACGGCGACGATCGCACCCATCGAGGCGGGGGGGAAGATGACGTCGATCCAGCTGGTTCCGATTGCATGGACGATAAGGCTGACCGCACAGAAGACCATGCCGACGACAATGAATCCGCCGAGCGCCGCCTCATAGCTGTACTCCGAGAGTACAAGAAAGACGGGGGAGAGAAACGCGAAGCTCGAACCGAGATAGGCCGGAATCTTCCCCTTGCAGAGGATGAGGTAGAACAGCGTGCCGATACCATTGAACAGCAGTACGGTCGCGGGGTTGACGTGAAAGAGGATCGGCACGAGCACCGTTGAGCCGAACATCGCGAAGAGATGCTGCAGGGAGAGGGGGATGGTGGTCAGGAGCGGCGGTCGTTCTGCCGTATTGATCGTCTTTTGTGACATGATGAATCACTCCGTTTCAGATCAGAGATTCTTATAGGCGCTCCTATGATACCATAGACGGCGGCGGGGAACAATCACCATTTGTCGGAGAGTGCTTTTGACTTCCGATTTTTCATGGGATATGATATAAAGGAATATATTGCAGAACTTAAATGAAGGAAGTGACCTATGCGATATCCGATGAAACTGATCGCGCCGCTGAAGGATTATCTCTGGGGCGGGACGCGTTTGAAAGAAGAATACGGCAAAGAGACAGAGCTGACGAAGGTCGCCGAGAGTTGGGAACTTGCCTGTCATCGGGACGGCAAGAGCGTGATTGCAAACGGTGCGGCGAAGGGACAGACGCTCGAGAAATGGCTGGCGGGAGAAGGCCGGGGCGTGCTCGGCAAAAATGCGGAGAAGTTTTCGTATTTCCCGCTGCTCATCAAGCTGATCGATGCACGCGATGATTTGTCCGTGCAGGTGCATCCGAGCGATGCGTACGCTTTGCGTGTTGAAGGAGAGCACGGAAAGACAGAGCTGTGGTACATTGTGGACTGTGCGCCCGGTGCAGAGATTCTCTATGGATTTCAGCATGAGCTCACGCGGGAGGAGTTTCGCCGCCGCATCGAAGACAATACGCTGCGCGAGGTTGTACGCCGCGTGCCGGTACACAAAGGAGACGTGTTCTTCATCCCTGCGGGTACGCTGCACGCGATCGGCAGGGGGATCCTCATCTGCGAAATTCAGCAGAGTTCCAATGCGACTTACCGTGTCTATGATTATGGACGCGTCGGTGCCGACGGAAAGCCGCGCACGCTTCACATCGAGAAGGCTCTCGATGTGACCCGTCTGACTCCCGCCGTCTCGGGAGCCTCCTCTGCAGTGTCCGTCGATATCTTTGCAGGCGTACAGGTGCGCCTGCTTGGTGCATGTGATTATTTTACCGTATATCATCTCGCTGTCACGGGAGAATGTGCGCTTATGGCGGGAGAAGATTCCTTCCAATGTCTGACGATGCTCTCCGGCAGTCTCGTGCTGCGTTCCGGCAGTGGGGAGATCTGTATGAGAAAGGGCGAGAGTGCATTCCTGCCAGCAGGTCTCGGCTGCTATATGCTCAATGGAGAAGCGGAGATAATTCTCAGCAAGGTCTGATATATGATGACATGAGCAGGGCTTGACGGCTTTGCTATAATGAAACCGTCAGGAGAACTTTTAGAATGCCAAATGGAAGGTGAGAGAGATCGAATTTCATGCCTTGACGAAGGAAGACAAGCCTCTGCTTGATCGATATTTTCGTGCGAATTATTATGAGAATTCGCATTTTAACTTTACAAATCTCTACATGTGGCGCGAACCGTTCCATGTTCATGTGGCGGAGGAGGATGGTGTCCTCTATGTTGTGAGCGAGTGGAAAGCGCGCGTATCGGCGCTGCAGCCGTTCTGTGATCCCACACGCTACCCGGAGGCGACGAAGAAGCTGCTCGCGTACTTCGAGGAGATAGAGCAGCCATTTCACATCTACGATATGGAGCGCGGCTACGCGGACTTTCTCCGCAGCTGTGACTGCGCGAACTTCGAAGTAGTCGCTGACCGCGACAACTATGACTATGTGTATCTGTCTGAAAAGCTCATCAGTCTCTCGGGGCGTAAGCTGCACTCGAAGAAGAATCATCTGAATGCGTTCCGCAAGGAGCACCCGGACGCGCAGTTCCTGCCGATCACGGACGAGATCGTGACACAGTGCAAGCTGGAGCTGAACAGTTGGTACAAGCAGCATCGCCAGGAGGACGGTACAGTCGATCTGTTCATTGACTATGAGCGCACGGCGATTCTCGAGGTGCTGAATAATTTCGCAGATTTCGGCCTGAAAGGCGGAGCGATCCTCTTGGATGGACGCGTGGTTGCCTTTACGTTCGGCGAGCAGCTGAATACGGATACGGCAGTGATTCATGTGGAGAAGGCGGATCCAGAGGTGCGCGGCGCATATCCCGCGATCAATCAGGGATTCGTGGAGCACGCGTGGAGCCATCTTACCTATATCAACCGCGAAGAGGATATGGGGATCGAGGGACTGCGCAAGGCAAAGGAGTCTTATAAGCCCGAGAAGCTGATTGAGAAATTCAACGCAACCCTTGTGGGATTTGCAAACTGTTCGTGAATATGGTAAGATAGCACAACGCTAGGATAAGGTAGGCTCGTCCTTCGCCCCACATAAGCGGCGGAGGACTTTCTTGTTTACATTTATTCAGATGATGCAATGTTGTAATACGGGGGAACGATCATGAACCACACGAAATATGCCAAGGGATACTATATGCCGCCCGAGATCCGTCTGGACTGGCTGCGCAAAGATGCGCCGGAGAAGGCGCCGATATGGTGCTCGGTCGATCTGCGCGACGGCAATCAGGCGCTCATCATTCCAATGAGCCTCGATGAGAAGCTGGCGTTTTTCGATCTCCTCGTACGAGTGGGGTTCAAAGAAATCGAGGTCGGTTTTCCTGCCGCATCGGAAACGGAGTATGAATTCCTGCGCCGCCTCGTGGAGGATAATCTCATTCCAGACGATGTAACGGTGCAGGTGCTGACGCAGGCACGCGAACATATCATTCGCAGGACATTCGATGCGCTGCGCGGTGTGAAGAATGCCATCGTACACGTCTATAACCCGACCTCTGCGGCGCAGCGTGAGCAGGTATTCGGCCGCTCCAAGGAGGAGATCCTGCAGATCGCCGTGGACGGCGCGCAGCTGCTCAAGCGGCTGACGGAGGAGGCAGGGGCAGACTACCGCTTCGAGTATTCGCCCGAGAGCTTCACGGGGACGGAGCCGGAGTATGCGCTTGAGGTCTGCAATGCCGTGCTCGATGTGTGGCAGCCGACGCCCGACCGCAAGGCCATCATTAATCTGCCCTCGACAGTGCAGATGTCAATGTCGCACGTCTACGGCATGCAGATTTCGTACGTCAACGAGCGCTTGAAGTATCGTGACAGCGTTGTCCTCTCCCTACACCCGCACAACGACCGCGGCTGTGGCGTAGCGGATGCGGAGCTGGGGCTGCTCGCCGGCGCGGACCGCGTCGAGGGTACGCTCTTCGGCAATGGAGAGCGTACAGGCAATGTCGACATCATCACGGTGGCTATGAATATGTTCGCCCTCGGCGTCGATCCGAACCTTGATTTTTCTGATCTGCCGCATCTCGTAGAGGTATATGAGAAGGTGACGCGCATGCAGGTCAATCCGCGCCAGCCGTATGCCGGCTCGCTCGTCTTTGCCGCATTCTCAGGCTCGCATCAGGATGCCATCGCCAAGGGGATGAAGCATTGGGACGAGAACAAGCCGAAGCATTGGTCGTTGCCGTATCTCTACATCGACCCGAAGGATGTTGGGCGCACCTACGATGGTGACGTGATCCGCATCAACAGCCAGTCGGGCAGGGGCGGCGTCAGCTATATCATGGAGCAGCAGTACGGCATCAGTATGCCGAAGAAGATGCGCGAGGATTTCAGTTACCGTGTGAAGTCCGTCTCCGACAACGGACACAGGGAACTCCTGCCGGATGAGATCTACAAGGTGTTCACAGATACCTATGTCAATGTCGGCTTTCCATTCGAACTTTCGGATTTCCATCTGAAAAAGCAGCCGGACGGCACGCGTACGGGCGATGTCCATCTCAAAGTGGACGGCGAGGAGCGTACCTATGAGGCGCGCGGCAACGGACGTCTTGATGCAATCTCAAATGCTCTGCAGGAAAACCTTGGCCTCCGCTATACGAACCTGACATACAGCGAACATGCATTGGAGATCGGACAGACCTCGCGCGCCATCTCGTACATCAGCATCACGGGCGAGGACGGCAAGGTCTACTGGGGCGCAGGTACGGACACGGACATCATCACCTCGTCTATCCTGGCCCTGTTCAGCGCAATCAACCGGATGAAAGCAGGACACTAACTTGTGACGGATACGATCGCAGAAAAACTGAAGCTGCTCCCGGACTCTCCGGGTGTCTATATTATGAAAGACGCCCGCGGGAAGATCATCTATGTGGGCAAAGCCATTGTTCTCAAGAACCGTGTGCGGCAGTATTTTCAGAGCAGCCGGAACCAGGCGCCGAAAGTGCGCGCGATGGTCTCGCACATTGCTGACTTTGAGACGATTATGACAGCGAATGAAGTCGAGTCATTGATTCTTGAGGCAAATCTGATCAAAAAACATCGGCCGCGCTATAATATCCGGCTGAAGGACGACAAGAGTTACCCCTATGTAAAAGTGACGGTGCAGGAGGAATTCCCGCGCGTCTTCATCACGCGGCGCGTTCTGCGTGATGGTGCGCGCTACTTCGGCCCCTATACGAATGTGACGGCGCTGCGGGACAGCTTAAAGCTCCTGAAGCGCCTTTTTCCTCTGCGAACGTGCAGGATTATGCCCGACCGTCCCTGTCTTGAATACCATATCAAACGCTGTCTTGCGCCCTGTGTAGAGAAGGTAACGGAGGAGGATTACCGTGCGATGATCCATGCGGTCCTGCTTTTTCTCGAGGGACGGACGGACGATGTGGAGCGGGAGCTGGAGCATCGCATGGATCTGGCGGCAGAGGGGTATCACTTTGAGACAGCCGCGCGTCTGCGCGACCAGCTGACCGCCGTGCGCAAGGCTGCCGAGCGGCAGAATATCGTGACCGGAGCGGGCGATCAGGATGCGATCGGCATGGCACGCGCGGCGATGGGGGTCTGTGTGCAGATCTTTTTCATCCGCGGCGGCAAGATGATCGGACGCGAGCACTTCCATCTGCGCGGGAGCGAGGAGGAGAATGATGCGGACATTTTGCGCGCCTTTCTTGAGCAGTACTACAATCAGGCGACGTTCGTCCCGCGTGAGATTCTGCTTCCGCATGCGATCGACGGCATGGGGCGGGAGATTATTGAACGCTGGCTCACAGAGCGCAGGGGCGGGGGAAAGGTAACTCTCCTGACGCCGCAGCGCGGAACGAAACATGATATCGTCGTAATGGCGACGGACAATGCGGAGAAATTTCTCGCCGATGAGGAGACGCGCCGCAGTCTCGCCGATGCAGAGACCATGGGTGCGGTTGAGGAGCTTGGGCGTCGTCTCGGCCTGAAAAATCCACCGTACCGCATGGAGTGCTTTGATATCTCGCACAATCAGGGGCAGGAGACCGTTGCCTCCATGGTCGTCTTTGAGGGCGGTCTGCCAAAGAAGTCCGACTACCGCCGCTTTAAAATTCGGAGTGCCGAGGGCAAGCCCGACGATTTCCTTTCTATGCGTGAGGTAACAACGCGTCGTTATGTGGGCCTTCCGGAGGAGGAGCTGCCCGATCTTATTATCATCGACGGAGGCAAGGGGCAGCTCTCCTCCGCACTCGAGATCATTCGGAACGAGGCGGGACATAAAAATGTTCCTGTCGTCGGTCTTGCCAAGCAGTTCGAACTTGTCTTTACGGAAGGAAACTCCGAACCGATCGAACTGCCGCGCCGCAGCCAAGCGCTCTATCTCATTCAGCGCATCCGCGACGAGGCGCATCGCTTTGCCGTCACCTTCCATCGAAAGCTGCGCGGAAAACGCAACCTTGTCTCCGTCCTTGATCATATTGTCGGGATCGGGGCAAAGCGGCGGCAAAGTCTGTGGAACCACTTCGGAACGATTGACAAGATTAAGGCGGCTTCGATCGATGAACTTCTCAAAGCCCCCGGAATGAATCGCCCTTCTGCGGAAGCTGTCTACTATTTCTTTGAAGCGCAGCGTCAACTTCGTGGGAAACAATAAAAGATAGGATTGTCATACCAAAATGATGAATCATCTAATTGCGGCTTGGTTCTGATAATTCTATAATAACAAAAAAATGAAATATTAACTGTGCTTAAGGAGGTCTTGCCCGTGCTTTTTCATCGAAAAGCGGCGCTTGCCGCAGCAGTGCTCATGTCCCTGTTGATGGTGCTTGTGGGTTGTGGCGGCTCGGAGCAGTCATCCAAGGCAGAGGACAATATTCTCGTCGTATACAACTGCAATACGGACGACTGGACTGCTCCGATTGTTAAGGAATTCCAGGAGCAGACCGGGATTCAGGTGCAGCTTGTCGCGGGCGGCTCAGGCGAGCTGATGGCGCGCGTGCGTGCAGAGAAGGAGAATCCGCTCGGCGATATCATGTGGGGCGGTTCAGCTGATGCATACGTTGCGTTGGAACCTTTTTTGCAGCCCTATGAATCAACGGAGAAAGCTGCGATCGATCCGAATTTCATTCGGGAGAACAACGCCTTCTATAATGTGACGATGGATCCCTATGTCATCGCTTATAACACCGATCTCGTCAGTGAGGCGGATGCACCGAAGGGGTGGAAGGATCTGCTTGATCCGAAATTCCGCGGACGCATCTCGTTGGCGGATCCGGCAAAGTCGAGTTCCACCTACGCGGTGCTCCTCACGATGATGGATAAACTTGGCGGCGATACCGCCGTCATCGGACAGCTCGTCGACAATCTGGACGGCAAGATCATCAGCGGTTCAGCGGCTCAGATCAAAGCCCTGTCTGACGGAGAGTATGCAATTACGGCTACCTTTGAAGAGCCTGTACTGAAATATATTACGAACGGCGCACATATGAAGATTGTCTATCCCGCGGAGGGAACTGCGATTTCATCCGGCGGCATCGGCATCATCAAAGGCGCTAAACACGCGGAAAATGCAAAAAAATTCCTTGATTTCGTTATGAGCAAGCAGGTGCATGAACGCTTCGGCAATTACCAGCGGCGTTCAACGCGCACTGATGTTCAGCCTCCCGCGTCTCTTCGCCCCGTGTCGGAGATTCGCTACACACCGTTTGATACCCAGCGTGCCGTATCTTTTAAGGACGAGTTCCTGAGCAAATGGCGCGCCGCGGTTATCAAATAAATCCCCATTTCCCCCATCCCCCCATTCCCATATTTTCCCCTTCCAAGACCGTCACAGTGCGTGACGGTTTTTCTTTTGAAAGGTTGTGTATTATGAGTTTGTCTGTTCGGATACAGGATGCGGTAAAACGCTATGGCAATTTTTGCGCGGTCAATCACATCAGCCTCTCCATTGAGGGCGGCGAGTTCTTTACGCTACTCGGACCTTCGGGATGCGGGAAGACAACGCTGCTGCGCATGATTGCGGGCTTCAATGAAATCGACGGGGGAAAGATCTTCTTCGGTGACCGCTGCATCAACGATATCCCGCCCCATCGCCGCAATACGGGGATGGTGTTTCAGAACTACGCTATTTTTCCGCATCTGTCTGTTGCGGATAACGTTGCCTACGGACTCCGCGCGCGGGATGCCGGTGCGGCAGAGCAGAAGGAGCGTACAGCGGAAGCGCTTGCCCTTATGCAAATTGAGAACCTTGCAGATCGGATGCCGTCCCAGCTTTCCGGCGGGCAGCAGCAGCGTGTGGCGCTCGCACGCGCAATCGTCATCCGTCCCGATGTCCTGCTCATGGACGAGCCGCTCTCGAATTTGGACGCCAAGCTGCGCCTCATGATGCGGACGAATATTCGCCGTATCCAAAAGGAGCTCGGCATCACGACGATCTACGTAACGCACGATCAGGAGGAGGCACTTGCAATCTCGGATCGGATCGCGGTTATGCAGGCGGGAACCGTGATGCAGCTCGGCACACCACGCGAGATCTATACGCATCCGGCAAATACGTTTGTTGCAGACTTCATAGGAACGTCCAATTTCCTCACAGGAAAGGCAGAAGCGGAATCGTTTGATGTTTTGGGGACACTTTCCTTTTCCGGCGAACTTTCAAGCGGTTATCAGGGGCCGCTGAAGATCTCTGTGCGTCCCGAGGATGTGGGGCTTGTCTCGCCGGAGTCGAGCGCCCTGCGCGGGACCGTTCGCCGCGTTACCTATCTCGGCACGAATGACGAGTATGAGATTGCTCTCGCGGATGACCTGAGTCTGATCAGCAAGATCTATCGAACACGCGGGGGACAGGCCTACGATATTGGGGATACGGTGGGCATCACGCTCGAGCCTGCAGCGCTGACGCTTTATACGGAGGATGGGAAGGAGGCCCTCTCATGAAACTCTTCCATTTGCGTGAAAATCCGTTGGATCGTTTGAATTTCTGGACGGCCGTTACGGTTCTCGCCATCCTTTTAATCCTGCTTTTTATCGTTTATCCATTTTCACATTTATTGATCCGCTCCTTTGTGATGGAGAATGGGAGCATTTCCTTTGCACACTACGCCGAATTCTTTCAGAGCAAATATTATCTGCATACATTGTTCAACAGTTTCATGGTGTCTGCATCGGCGACGGTGCTCGCCCTTTTGATTGGCCTGCCCATGGCGTACTTTACCGCGCGCTATCGCATTATGGGAAAATCCACTGTCGATCACCTCTGCATTCTTGCAATGCTCTCGCCGCCCTTTATCGGCGCCTACTCATGGATTGTACTGCTCGGGCGTGCGGGCGTCTTTACGCGGTTTGCCGAGGATACGTTCGGACTCTCTTTGCCGTCTATCTATGGATTTTCGGGGATTTTACTCGTCTTTACGCTCAAGTTGTTTCCCTATGTTTATCTCTACGTTTCGGCGGCGCTGCAGAGCATGGACGCCTCACTGGAGGAGGCGGCGGAGAATCTCGGTACAAGCGGTTGGCGCCGCTTCCGTGAGATCACGTTTCCCCTCATCCTCCCGACAATTCTTTCCGCTGCACTTATGGTCTTTATGACGAGTCTTGCGGATTTCGGAACGCCTGCGCTCATCGGCGAGGGATTTCGTGTCCTGCCGGTATCCATCTACGATGCGTACATGAGCGAGCTTGGGGCCGGGAATACGGCTTTTGCAAATGTTCTCAGCGTGGTTGTCGTCGTCTTTGCGCTGCTGGTTCTGCTGCTTCAAAAAAAGGCGCTCGCCGGACGCGATTACATGATGTCGGGCCTTCGCCCGATGAAGCGAAAGACACTCTCCGGCGTGCGCAGCGTTCTCGTTGCACTGGGGATTTACTTCGTTGCTTTTCTTGCTGTGCTGCCACAGCTGACGGTTGCCGTAACATCTTTTGTCAAGACGAGCGGGCCGGTCTTTCTTCCCGGTTTTGGATTTGAGAGCTATGCAGAAGCGTTCGGAAAGATGTCCGATGCAATTCTCAATTCCTTCTTGTTTTCTCTTTCCGCCATTGCGATCATGGTGTTCTCCGCGCTGTTGATTTCATATCTGATTGTGCGGGAGCAGTCACGCGCGAGCACGCTCATCGACATGATGGTAATGTTCCCCTATGTGATTCCGGGGGCTGTGCTCGGCATTATGCTGTCCTCGACATTCAACGGCATGCCCCTCCCCTTGACAGGGACGGCATTTATCCTTATTCTGTCTTATGTGATCCGAAAACTTCCGTTTACGCTGCGCTCGAGCATCGGCATCCTGTATCAGATCGACCGCAGTGTGGACGAGGCTTCGATCAGCCTTGGCGTGACGCCGGTGAAAACATTCTTTCGGGTGACGGCGCGGCTGATGCTGCCCGGCGTCATGTCGGGCGCGATTTTGAGTTGGATTGCGACAATGAACGAGTTGAGCTCGTCTCTGATCCTCTATACGGGCGGAACGCAGACCATTTCTGTGGCGATCTTCAACGAGGTTACGAGCAAAGCGCATTTTGGCACGGCGGCGGCGCTTGCGACGATCTTGACGGCGGCGACGGTTCTTTCTCTTGTTGTTTGTCGCAGACTTGCGGGTGGGAAAATAGAACTTTGAACTTATGATGCTCCATTACGGTATCAACTATCAAAAGAGGCTGCTCATCTATCTGCTGGCCGGCGGATTTTTGCCGCTGCTGGTGGTCTCTGCGGTCATTCTCTATGCAGCCGATCATATGTATGAGGCGATGCAGGAGCAGGGCGGACATGCAGAGGTGCAGCGAATCTCTGTAGAGATCGACCATCTTATGCTGCGTTATCAGCAGATGATTGAGCCGCTTCTTGCGCGGGATGAGACGGAATCGTTTCTGAGAGGAACGCGCACGGAGGCCGAACACATTTACAGCGACTTGTACGCGGCCCTTGCAGGCAGATCCGGCGAGGCGGCGATCTATCTGATCTCAGCCGACGGACACCAGATCATTGCTACGGATGATCTGCCGCGTGCCTATCATCTGCCGGAGAACTTGCACTGGGGCCTCATTGGGCGAGCAATGCAGGAGCAGGGCTGGGTCGCTCTGGCTGCCGATCGCTATGCGGCAGATCAGAAGGATACAGTCTTCTCAATGGCATATGCCGTTCGGCGGGGCGGAGAACTGCTCGGCTTTGCCGTTATCGATATGAGGTACGAGGCTCTTATCCCGCTCATCCAGCGTGTGCAGGACGGCAATGAGGGGCAGATTATCCTGACGGATCGCTACGGCTATGTCATGATGGATATGCTCAATCGTCACCGCGAGGGCTTTCCCCCTGCTTTTTCCCCGCCTCATGAGGGGGAGAGGACATTCCGTGACAATTCATACGCCTCGCCCGATACGGGATTTGAGGTGCATCTGCGGCAGCGCATGGATCCTGCGCCGCTGAATTATCTATTTCGCCTCGTTGTCACAGCGGATGTCATTGCACTCTGTCTGACGGCATATCTTGCCCGCCGACTGAGCCGTCATCTTTGGCACCCGCTGCATACGCTGACGACGGCAATGCGCCGCGTGCGCCGCCGGGATGATTTCTCTGTGCAGGTTGACATTCAGCGCAGTGATGAGATCGGTGAGCTCGCGCTCACGTTTAACAATCTCATTGCGCATATCCGAACGCTTCTTGCCGAGAACCGCGCGCGGGAACGGACTCTGCGCATAGCACAGGTCAAGTCGCTGACGGAGATGATCCGGCCGCATTTTATGTATAATACGCTCAATCTGATTAAGTGGAGCGCCAAGCTCGGCGACAATGAAGGTGCTGCGGATATTGCCGTCCAGCTCGGAAAACTGCTGCGCGCCTCTGTCAGCATGAAGGAGTATGTGACGATCGCAGAGGAACTCGTCTTTCTCCGTACGTATCTGAAGATCCAGCAGCGGCGTTTTGCCGGACGGCTGAAGGTTGATATCCGCGTGGATTCCGCAATCTGCGGATACTATGTACCGAAACTGATCCTGCAGCCGCTCGTTGAAAATGCGATACAGCATGGAATAGAGCGTGCAGAGAGCAGCGGACGTATTGCGATTACGGGGCGCTGCGAGGATGATCATATCGTCTTTCGCGTGAAGGATAACGGACAGGGTATCTCGCCGGAGCGTCAGAGGGAAGTGCTTGCGCGGCGGGATGACAATCATTTCGGACTTTATAACGTGCATATGCGCGCCGTGCTGAACGGAGACCGGGGCTGCGGGATTGCCTTGGACAGCGCGGAGGGAAAGGGGACAGCGGCAATACTGACGCTGAAATGTTGGGAGGAGGTTCCTCGTTATGATTAAGGTGCTTGTGATCGATGACGAGCCCATGCAGCGGCAGGGCATTGTTCGCTTAACGCCGTGGGGAGATTTCGGTGCCGAAGTGATCGGTGCTGCAGGCAGCGGCATGGAGGGGATTCTGCTGGCCCGTGAGCATCGTCCCGATGTGCTCATTGTGGATATCAAGATGCCGGGACTCTCAGGGCTCGATGTGATCGCACGTCTGCGTGAGGAGTTGGAGGCAGAGTATATTATTCTGTCCGGTTACGGCGAGTTCGAATATGCCCAGCGGGCAATTGCACTCGGCGTATGCGCCTATCTGCTCAAACCGATTGATGATGAAGATCTTGCTGCAGCGGTGAAGCTCGCGGCAGCGCATATTGACGAGAGCCGCAGGCGTCTGCGCGGTGTCTCGGCCGTAGAGGAGTCTTCTGGATCCCTCCGTCTGCCGCAGGAGGAACCGATCCGCGGCTACCTCCTGCGTGCCATGCGGCATATGGAGGAGCATATGGCGGAGCCGATTACTGCGCGTGAGGTGGCAGAGGGGCTCGGACTCAGCGTCAGCTATCTGCACAAGCTTTTTGCACGCTGCGGCACTTCTTTCAGTGCTTATCTTACTGATTGCCGCCTGCGCCGCGCGCGCCGCATGCTGCGCGAAAGCGATGAGCGTATCTACACTGTTGCCGCTGCCTGCGGTTATCAGGATACACGCTATTTCAGCAAGATTTTCCAAAAACACATGGGTATTAAGCCGACGGAATATCGGTACGAAAAAAATTTATAAAAATTTTACGCACCCCCTAGCCAAGACAGAAAAAATATTGTAATATAATAATAGTTATTGGGTAGTAACTTGTATATAAGTCGAATATCCCAATACTGTTGTGTATTATATGCTGGCGCTGTGTCTGTGTATTCATTATGAAAGGGGAGCTTTCTATGAAGAAATGGGTTTGTACGGTTTGCGGCTGGGTCTACGATGAGGCTGTCGGAGATCCGGATTACGATCTTGCCGCCGGCGTGGCGTTCGAAGATCTGCCAGAGGATTTTGTCTGCCCGCTCTGTGGTGTGGACAAGTCGCTGTTTGAGCAGCAGGAATGACACTGACCTTTCGGAGTGCAGCCCCGCGCATGCGGGGCTTTTTTCTGTCAAGAGGCAAGTACGCCTGAAATATTTTTGCTTTTCGCCGAAAAATCCCGTATAATAAACGACATATTTTTTACTGGAGGAGACTTGTCTTTGGCAGAACAGCTTGAAATCAGCATGGTATTTCTGGTCTATATGCTTTTGATGATGGCGGTCGGCGTTTACTACTATCGCCGCACGCACAATATGAGCGACTATTTCCTCGGGAATCGAAAGCTCGGCGCATGGGTCACCTCAATGAGCGCCGAAGCATCGGATATGTCCGGGTGGATGCTCATGGGCGTTCCGGGATTTGCCTATGTTGCGGGACTGAACGCAGGGTGGATCGCGCTCGGCATCATCATCGGGACATGGGCAAACTGGCACTTTGTCGCGGCACGCCTGCGCATCTATACGGAGTTGGCAAATAATTCGCTGACGCTGCCGGATTTTTTTGAAAATCGGTTTCTGGCTTCTTCAGGGGCATTGCGTGTCATCCCTGCGGTCTTTATCCTGATTTTTTTCATTTTGTATACATCGTCCGGCTTCGTGGCGGCGGGACGCCTCTTTGAGACGATCTTTCAGCTGCCGTATGTGCCGTCGCTCCTCCTCGGCGCGGGGGTCGTCGTTTTCTATACGCTCGTCGGCGGCTTTCTCGCTGTGTCGCGCACGGACTTCATCCAGGGCGTGATGATGTTCTTTGCTATCCTCGTGGTTCCGATCGGGGCGGCCATGATGCTGGGCGGATTTACGGCGACGGCGGAGATGATTGCGCGGGATCACGCTTCGTTCTTTGCGCCGCTTACGAAGGCAGATGGTTCGACGCTCGGATTTATCGAGTTTATTTCGCTGATGGCCTGGGGGATCGGTTACTTCGGACAACCACATATCCTCGTGCGTTTTATGGCCATCCGCCATGCGGAGGAACTGCCGCAGGCGACGCGCATTGCGATGGCATGGGTCATCATCTCTCTTGCAGCAGCGCTTATGGTCGGCATGGTCGGTGCGGTCTATCTGCAGACTCCTCTGGAGGGGACTGCGGCAGAGACCGTTTTCCTCGTGATGGCAGAGGAGCTTTTTCCTCCAATCGCAGCGGGGTTGATTCTCGCTGCCGTGCTCGCGGCGATCATGAGTACGGCGTCAGCGCAGCTGCTCGTCGCCGCATCAGCGTTTGCGCAGGATATCTATCGGCGCAGCTTTCGCCCCGCAGCGCAGCAGGCGGAGTTGGTCTGGGTAAGCCGACTCTCGGTGCTCGCAATTGCAGCGGCAGCCATCTACCTCGGACTCAGTCCGGATAACTTTATCTTGGATATGGTGGCCTATGCGTGGGCGGGATTCGGCGCGGCATTCGGCCCCGCGCTTCTCATGTGCCTCTTTTGGCGGCGCGTGACGGAGCGCGGCGTGCTCGCCGGCATTGTGACGGGCGGCATTACCGTGCTCATATGGAAACAGGCTGCGCTCTTGGGACTCTATGAGATTGTTCCAGGGTTTCTGCTCGCTTTCCTGGCGATCTATACGGTGAGCAAAATGGATGCAGAACCGCCGGCGAAAGTTACAGAGCTCTTTGATCGCGTGAACCGCAGCGGCTGAGGATCGTTCTTACTGCGCTTGCCGTTCAGGCACGGCGTTTTTTCGACATTATGTCTGTTTGGACGGGAGGATAAAATGGCATTTACATTTACGCACATGAATTTCAATGTGCTCGATCTCGCGCGCAGTATGGAGTTCTATGAGCAGACATTCGGCTTTCGCGAGAAGCGGCGCATGGAGACGCCGGATTTTACGCTGGTCTATCTGTGGGACGGCGTGACGGACTTTGAGTTGGAACTGACCTTTCTGCATGGGCGCAGAGAGCCCTATGATCTCGGGGAGAAGGAGTTTCATCTTGCACTTCATACGGATGATTATGCCGGGGCCCGTGCAAAACATGCGGCGATGGGAGTTATCTGCTACGAGAATGCAGAGATGGGCATTTATTTCGTCGAGGATCCGGACGGATATTGGATAGAGGTCCTTCCAAAAAACATGTGACGAAAGCAATTGTTTCGTGTATAATAGGAAATACATGAAATAATCCTTAAAAGAGGGTGAGCTTGTATGGGAAAACTGCGGGTGTTGATTGTGGATGATTCCAAGATCAGCCGCATGATGATCGCTGAGCATTTAAGGGATACCAATTTTGAGGTCTGCGGCATGGCGGCGGACGCTGTGGAGGCGTCGAAGCTCTATGCAGAGCTGCGTCCTGATGTCGTGACGATGGACATGAATCTGCCCGATGCCAACGGACTCGAATGCAGCAGACGCATTCTTGCCGAATATGCGGATGCGAAGATTCTGATGATCAGTGCGATGAAGGATCTGAAACTCATCACGCAGGGGAAGGCGATCGGGATTCGTGCATTTCTGCAAAAGCCGGTATCAAAACTCGATCTGATGGACACGCTCCATCTCGTGTGCGAGGTATCAGCGAGCCAGGAGTCCGCGTTTCGAGAACTCTACGCCAAGCCGTTTGAACGCGCGCTCCAAGAGGGGATTGCTGGGCTCCTTCATATGAAGGGCGCGACGGAGATCTCCTCGTATAAGCCGCGTTCGCTCGATGTGAGCGGTGCCGCGGTTATTATCGGCATTACCGGATTTACAACGGGCCGCGCGATCTTTTATGTCGACGAAGCCCTGCTCAAACCCTTTGCGATGCATATGCTCGGGCGTTCCTCAATAGAGGCGCTCAGGGATGACGAGGCTGTTGACGCTGTGGAGGAGGCCGCGAATATTATCGCGGGCCGTGCAGTCTCAAAGGTCAACAACGTACTTGAGGGGAAAGAACTGCGCTTGACGCCTCCGGGCACGATTCGCGGAGCACAGGTACATATTGTGAGCCCGCGCATGACGACGTTCTGTGTCAGCATGCACCTGCCGATCGGAATGGTGCAGATGAATGTGGGCTTTGCAGAGGGAGAGTAATCGATGGACGCAAAACTGATCAATCCTTTTGTGGATGCCTTTATAACGGTGATGCCGATGCTGGGCTTTCCAGAGCCCACGCGGACGAAGCTCTACGCTGCCTCCGCTCGGGCAAAGAGTCTCGGCGTATCGGTTCTGGTGGGATTTACAAAGCAGATTCGCGGGAATGTTGTCTACAATATGAGTGAGGATACGGCAAAGTTTATCGCATCTACGATGATGATGGGGATGCCGGTCGAGTCTTTTGACGAGATGGCACAGAGCGCGATCTCAGAACTGAGCAACATGTTGACGGCAAATACGGCGACGAATATTACGGGACTCGGTCTCGATGTCGATATTTCGACACCGTCGCTGACGGTCGGCAGTGACTTTGAGGTAAAGATCAGCGACGGTCAGTACCTCGTCGTGGAGATGGACCTGAGCGGCAAGCTTGTGGAGTTGGATATTGCTGTCGATCAGAACTAGGGTGATGCGGACACTTTTTATCGGAGGGAGAATTCGATGAAGGGTGCGGAGCAGGTGCGTGTCTTCCTCACGGGGCGACAGGTGGATGCTGCCGGCGAGGAGAGCCGCATAGCGCTGTCCGTCAAGGGACGGCGTTTTTTGCGTGGAGAGAGCCGTTATGTGAGATATGACGATACGGAGCTCATCGAGGGGGAGATGATCCCGACGATGCTGCGGGTCGGCACCTCTGAGGTGATGCTGCGGCGCAGCGGCGTTGTCCGCCATACACAGAGATTTGCCGCGGGACAGAAGCACCCCAGCAGCTACCGTACGCCGTATGGTACCCTCGCGCTCACAACGGTGACGCGCCGTCTGCGTGCGCGCATGCTTCCGGATGGCACAGAGGAGGTGTATATTTTCTACACGCTCTATGTGGACGGTGTGCGCCAAAGCGATAATATGCTGGAAATAAGAATCGAGCCAATATAAAGGAGATCAAGTCAAGTTGGATATCAAACAGCAGATTGAGCAGGCGATCATGCGCGCCGTGGAGGCAGCGAAAGCCGAAGGACAACTGCCGGAGAGCAGTGCATTGCCGCGTATTCTTCTGGAGGAGCCGCCGGAAAAAGAGCTTGGAGATTTTGCGACAAACTTTGCCATGCAGTCGGCGCGTGTCTTTCGTCAGCCCCCGCAGAAGATCGCAGCGGCAATCAAAGAGCATCTCATGGGCGATTGGCTCGATCATGCGGAGATCGCAGGACCCGGTTTCCTCAATCTCTACCTTAAAAAGACCGTGCTCGCCGATACGCTGCGTGCCGTACTTGCTGCGGGAGAGGAGTATGGGCAGCTGCCCGCGCAGGAGGAGGCGGGGCACATTCAGGTCGAATACGTCAGCGCCAATCCGACGGGGCCGCTCCACGTTGGGCACGGACGGGGCGCAGCGGTCGGCTCTGCATTGGTAAAGCTGCTGCGTACAGCGGGCTATGCGGTGGACAGTGAGTACTACGTCAATGATGCGGGCAACCAGATGAATCTCCTCGCTGTGTCTGTGAATGCACGCTATCTGGAGCTCCTCGGCAAGCCGGCGGCATTCCCGGAGAACGGGTATCATGGTGCGGATATTGTGGATACGGCACAGCGCATTATTGACCGTGATGGAGACAAGTATCTCCTGCTCTCGGAGGAAGAGCGCCTCCAGATCTTCCAGGACCTTGCCTATCGAGAGAAACTCGCGGCACTCGAGGAGGACCTTGCGGACTTTGGCGTGACGTTTGATCGCTGGTTCAGCGAGCGCACGCTTCATCCGGAGGCCGTGCGCCGCGTGGTCGATGTCCTGCTTGAGCGCGGTTCGGCATATGAGAAGGACGGCGCTGTATGGCTTCGTTCGACAGATTATGGGGATGACAAGGACCGCGTAATCTTTCGCGATAACGGTGTACCTACTTATCTGGCGGCAGACATTGCCTATCATGCAGATAAATATGCGCGCGGCTACGGGCGCATGATCAATATCTGGGGCGCCGATCACCACGGATATGTTGCACGCGTGAAGGCGGCGATTGCGGCACTCGGAGACGATCCGGAACGGCTGACGGTGCTCCTTTTGCAGATGGTGAGTCTCTATCGTGACGGGGCGCTCGTAAAGCTGAGCAAACGGACGGGGGAGACCGTGACTCTCCGTGAGTTGATGGAGGAGGTCGGCGTCGATGCAGCGCGCTACTTCTTCCTCATGCGCTCGCTCGACAGCCAGCTGGATTTTGATCTCGACCTTGCGAAGAAGAGGACCAACGAGAATCCCGTTTACTACATCCAATATGCGCATGCGCGTATCTCGAGCATCTTCCGTCAAGCGGATGAAGCAGGAATTGCGGCGAAGGACGGGGCAGAACTGGAACTCTTGACGGATGAGACGGAAATTGCCCTTATTAAGAAGATTGCTGCTTATCCTGAGGAGATTGCACGCGCGGCAGCAGAACTTGCGCCGCAGCGCATCGCACGATACAGCCACGAGTTGGCGGGTGCATTCCACTCGTTTTACAATAAGTGCCGTATCATCGGTCAAGAACCGGCGCTTGCATCTGCGCGCCTTGCCCTTGTCTCGGCAGCGGGGCGCGTGATCCGCAACAGCCTCGGGGTCCTTGGCGTATCTGCGCCGGAAAAGATGTAACTGTTTTGCTTGGAAGGAGTATATCTATGGATTATGAACGCATGTCGGAGGTTGACGTCGCCTATCACATCCTCGCGCAGAAGAAAGTTCCGGTTCACTATAAGGAACTGATCCAAGAGGTGATTGAGGCAAAGCATAAGCCGGTGCAGTCGCTTGCGATGGCAATCTCTGAGATTTACACGATGCTCAATATGGACAGCCGCTTTCACTATGAGGGAGAGAGCAAATGGGGGCTGACCGAATGGGTTCCTCCCGAAGTCAAGCGTTCCTCCTCGCGTTCCTCCTCCGGCACAGCAAAGACTGCTGTCACGAAGGAGAGCACGCGCAAGAAGAAGCTCGAGAGCATTCAGAACTGATTGAAGTCTAGCGGAGGAACGGCATGGCAAAGTATATTTTCGTCACGGGCGGCGTTGTTTCATCTCTCGGCAAGGGCATCACTGCGGCATCGCTCGGCCGCCTGCTCAAGAATCGCGGACTGAAGGTAACAATTCAGAAATTTGATCCCTACATCAACATTGATCCGGGAACGATGAGCCCGTATCAGCACGGCGAAGTATTTGTCACGGATGACGGGGCTGAGACGGATCTTGATCTCGGTCACTATGAGCGCTTTATCGACATCAATCTGACGAAGCGTTCGAATATCACGACGGGGAAAGTATATTCGTCTGTGCTGAATAAGGAGCGCCACGGTGACTATCTCGGTTCAACCGTGCAGGTGATCCCGCATATTACAAACGAAATCAAGCAGCGTGTCTACGATGTGGCGAAGGCAGACAACGCCGACGTTGTCATCACAGAGATCGGCGGGACCGTCGGCGATATCGAAAGTCTTCCGTTCTTGGAAGCAATCCGTCAGGTCAAAAAGGAAGTCGGCAAGAACGACGCTCTCTACATCCATGTAACGCTCCTTCCTTACATCAGCGCGGCGGGCGAGCTCAAAACAAAGCCGACACAGCACAGCGTCAAGGAACTGCGCGCCATCGGGATTCAGCCCGATATCCTCGTCTGCCGCACAGAGCAGCCGATTCCGCGCGATATGAAGGAGAAAATTGCGCTGTTCTGCGATGTGGATGCGGATGCCGTCATTGAGAACCGTACGGCATCGACAATCTATGAGGTTCCCCTCATGATGCAGCAGGAGGGACTGGACCGCATTGTGCTCGAGAAGATGGCAATGGACTTCGACCCCTCCAATATGGAGGCGTGGGAAAAGATGGTCTTTAAGATCAATCATCCTGCGAAGAGGGTAAAGATCGCCGTCGTCGGAAAGTATGTCGCGCTGCCCGATGCCTATATGTCGGTGACGGAAGCACTCCATCACGGGGGCATCGAGAACGATGCGCAGGTAAAAATCGCATGGATCAACGCCGAAGAGCTGGAGGAGGCGCATACGGATCTTGACGAGCTCTTTGTCGGATGCAGGGGGATCCTTGTGCCGGGCGGTTTCGGCGACCGCGGTGTTGAGGGCAAGATCCGCGCAATCCAATACGCGCGCGAGAAGGGGATCCCATTCCTCGGGCTTTGTTTGGGGATGCAGTGTGCGGTTATTGAGTTTGCCCGCAATGTCGCGGGACTTTCCGGCGCGCACAGCACGGAGTTTGTCCCCGAGACGCCGCATCCCGTCATCGCGCTGATGGAGGATCAGCACGACGTGGAGGAAAAGGGCGGAACGATGCGCCTTGGTGCATATCCCTGCACGCTCAGAGAACCTTCGCTGTCGCGTACAGAATACGGATCAGCAGAAATCAGCGAGCGGCATCGTCATCGTTTTGAGTTCAACAATGCTTATCGTGCGCAGCTTGAAGAGAGAGGGATGCGCATTGCAGGGACGAGCCCGGATAATCGGCTCGTGGAGGTTGTGGAGATTGCGGATCATCCTTGGTTTGTCGCCTCGCAGTTCCATCCGGAGCTGAAGTCGCGCCCGAATCATCCGCATCCGCTCTTTGCCGGCTTTGTCCGCGCGGCGCTTGCAGCTGCTCCGAAATGAACGCACTTTTTCCCGTATTGCGTACGGACGGTGCTGTGCGTCAGCTTGCGGAGGCGCTGGATGATGCCCCCCAGCAAATCCTCGCGTATGGATTTGCCGGCTCTATGAAGCATGCTGCCGTCGCTGCTGCCTACGATGCCGCGCCGCGTCCTCTTGTCGTCATAACGAGCGGGCGCGATGCTCTGCGTGCGTGGCAGGAGGATTTGGTCACGCTCCTGCCGGAGGCGGATATCTATGAACTTCCGGAGCTGGACCGTATCGACTTCGCTGCGCCCGGTGCAGCAAAGGGCCTCGAGCGGTCGGCACAGCGCATGAATATCCTTGCGCGGCTTTTACGGCGCGAGCCGATTATCGTGCTTGCGGATATTGGTGCAGCCGCGCAGAGAGGGCTGAGTGCAGCGGAGTTCGCGCGTGCCTCGCTTACTCTCAGCCTCGGGATGATGCTCCCGCATGAGGACCTGATGGAGCGGCTGGATACTCTGGGCTATGAGCATGTGATGGAGGTCGAGCACGTCGGGCAGTTTAGTGTGCGCGGCGGCATTGTCGATATTTTTCCCATCAATGCCCTCTTGCCCCTTCGTGTCGAATTTTTCGATACGGAGATCGACTCCATGCGCGAATACGATGTCTTGACCAAGCGTTCTATTAAAAATATCAGCACGGCTTCCGTTATGCCGCTGCACGCAGCGGACGATGAAGGGGAGGCGTGCTTTTTGAGCTACCTTGGCGCAGGTGCCGTAACGGTGTTCGATGAGTCGGCACGCCTCATCTCGGCACTTCAGGATGCCGTTCAGGAAGATGCCGCACGTGCTGCGCGCAGCTTTTCATGGGAGGAGCTTGTCGCAGCGGGGGCGGCGGGGCACGAGCTCTTTGCTTCACTGATGAACCGCGCGGTTCCTTCCTGTGCGCCGGCGGCTCTCATTGGCTTTCAGATGATGCCGATGACGGCGTTTCAGCGGCAGTTTTCCCTGCTCGAGAGCGAATTGCGCCGCTATCTTGCGGATGAAACGCGCGTACTGGTGCTCGCAGGCAGCGGAGAACGGGCGAATCTGATCCGCGAGATGTTCACCGGATGGAATCTCCCTGCGGTCATCCTGCGCAAAGAAGGGGATGCGCAGGATGGCGCCGTCGGCATTGCATCCGGGGCACTGCGCGCGGGCTTTGAGCTGAGCACATCTCATATTGCTGTGCTCACGGAACAGGACATTTTCGGGCGACATAAAGCAAAGCTGCACCGCATGGCACCCGCAGGCGACCGCATTCGCCATTTTCGAGAGATCGCGCCTGGCGACTACGTTGTTCACGTTTCGCACGGCATCGGGAAATATATCGGTGTCGAAACCCTCGAGGTCGCGGGCGTGCATCGCGACTATCTGCACATTCAGTACGGAGGCGACGACAAGTTATTTGTGCCGACGGATCAGGTCGGGCTCCTGCAAAAGTACATCGGGGCGGAAGGATCCGTACCGCGTCTGCACCGCATGGGAACTGCAGACTGGGCGCGCGCGCGCGCGAAGGCGCAGAAATCCGTGGAGGATATCGCCGACAAGCTCCTCGAAATCTATGCGGAGAGACAGCTTGCGAAGGGACATGCATTCACGCCGGATGATGCGGGACAGCGCGAGTTTGAAGAGGCGTTTCCCTATCAGGAGACGGACGACCAGCTGCGTGCGGTGGCGGAGATCAAGCGTGATATGGAGAGCGAGAAGCCGATGGATCGTCTGCTCTGCGGCGATGTCGGCTTCGGAAAGACCGAAGTCGCTGTGCGCGCGGCATTTAAGGCGGCGATGGATGGATTTCAGGTTGCCGTGCTTGTGCCGACGACAGTTCTGGCACAGCAGCACTACCAGACCTTTGCTGCCCGCTTCGCAGAATTTGCTCCGAAGGTGGATGTCGTCTGCCGCTTTCGCAGTCTGCGCGAACAGGCGGCGACGCTGCGCGACGTGGCGCGCGGACGCGTGGACATCCTTATCGGCACGCACGCGATTCTCAACCGAAAACGTGTGCGGTTTCAGAATCTCGGCCTTTTGATTGTGGACGAGGAACAGCGTTTCGGCGTCACGCAGAAGGAGAAGATCAAGGAATTTGCAGCGGGAGTGGATGTGCTGACGCTCTCTGCAACCCCAATCCCGCGCACGCTGCATATGTCGCTTGCGGGCGCGCGTGATATGAGCATCATCGAGACGCCGCCGGCCGACCGCCTGCCCGTTCAGTCCTATGTTGTGGAGAGCAGCGACGCGATGATGCGCGGCGCGATTGAGCGTGAGCTTTCCCGCGGGGGGCAGGTCTATTTTATCTACAATCGTATAGAGAGTATTGATCGCATGCGCGAACATCTGATGCGGCTGGTGCCGGAGGCTCGTATCGCCTCCGCGCACGGGCAGATGAACGAAGATATCCTGGAGCAGGTGATGATGGACTTTTATGAGGGGCATTATGACATCCTGCTCGCGACCAGTATTGTCGAGAACGGCATTGACGTTGCCAACGCGAATACGATTATCGTCTACGATGCCGACCGTTTCGGTCTCTCACAGCTCTATCAGATGCGCGGGCGCGTCGGGCGTTCGGCAAAAATGGCATTTGCGTACTTTACCTATCGGCGCGATAAAGCTCTTAGCGAGACAGCAGAAAAGCGCCTGCAGGCGATGAAGGAATTCGCGCAGCTCGGCTCCGGTTTTAAAATTGCTATGCGCGATCTTGAGATCCGCGGCGCGGGGAGCCTTCTTGGCGCGCAACAGCATGGGCATATCGCAGGAGTCGGCTTTGAGATGTACGTCAAGCTGTTGGAGGAGGCTGTCGCAAAGAAGAGAGGCGAGGCACCGCCGGCAGCGCCTGTGGAGACGGTCATTGATCTGCCTGTGGAGGCGTATCTTGACGGCGGGTATATCGAAGATGCCATGCATAAGATTGAGATCTATCAGAAGATCGCCGCTGTCCGCACGAACGATGATATTGACAGTCTGCTGGATGAGCTGATCGACCGCTTCGGCGAGCCAAGTCCGCCCGTGCTTGCCCTGCTCGATGTCGCACGTATTAAGAACTACGCGCGTACATTCGGCGCACGCAGCATTGCTGTCAAGGGAGAAACGTTCGATCTTGTTCTGCCTGCGGGAGAAAAGCTGCTGCTTCCAGCGCTCATGCGTCTTGACCGCGCGTTTGGCCGACGCATCGGTCCTCTGCCCGAGGGAGACGGCTATCGGATACGCCTCCTGCCGCAGGAACGCAAGGAAATTTTGGATACGGCGCTCGAAGTTGTGCAGATGGCATGCGAGGAGGGGACGACGTGACGGGAAAATTGACCGCAGCAGGACTCGGTCCGGGCGGAGCAGGCCTGATTACACGCGAGACGTGGACGCGCATCGAGGAGGCTGGGCATATCCTTCTGCGGACGCGCATTCATCCGGCAGCTGCGGCGCTTGATGAGGCCAATATTTTCTATGAAACGTACGACGCTTTTTACGATGCCGCCAAGGATTTCGACGAGCTCTATGAAGCGATCACAAATGATTTGCTTGTGCGCACAAAAGAAACGGACATCCTCTATCTTGTGCCCGGCAGTCCGTTCGTTGCGGAACGTACGATACAGCTCCTGCGTGAAAAGTCAATGAAGGCAGGGATCCTTCTTGAAATTTTGCCTGGCATGAGCTTTTTGGAACCGCTCTTCGCTGCGCTCGGCATCGATCCGGTGCATGGGCTTTCGATTGTCGACGCATTGGATGAGGATACGATTGCATCACCTCCCGCGCAGGATCTTGTTATCACGCAGCTCTATTCACGCGAACTTGCCTCCGACTTGAAAATTCTGCTGATGGAGCATTTTCCCGATATGCAGGAAGTTGTCTATCTGCACCATCTTTCTCTCCCGGACGAACAGATTCGACGTGTGCCGCTTTTTGAACTCGATCGGCAGGAAGATATTGATCATTTGACCACGCTTTTTATTCCATATACCCCTATTTTTTGGGAAAAAAGCTAAAAAAAACGCTTTTTTTACGAAAAAAACGCTTTTTTTTTATTTTCCCCCTTGATTTTTCTAGGTAATTCTGTTAAATTCTCTCATGACAGAGCGACCCTATGTGGTCGCCGAGGAAATGGAGAATATCTTAAAGGAGGACGCTACTTTGAACAAGCAGGAATTGGTCGCAAACGTAGCAGAACAGGCAGGTCTCACGAAGAAGGACGCAGAAAAGGCTGTCAACGCCGTCTTTGAGACGGTGAAGGGCGCACTTTCCAAGGGCGACAAGATTCAGCTCATCGGCTTCGGAACATTCGAGGTGAAGGCGCGTAAGGCACGTAAGGGTCGCAATCCGCAGACGGGTAAGGAGATTAACATCCCGGCTTCGAAGAACCCTGTGTTCAAGGCTGGCAAGGCTCTGAAGGATTCTGTGAACTGAGACTCCAAGACGACTGGGTTCCCTCCGGGGGACCCAGTTTTTATGTTGTGAGATGCATATGGAAAAGACCGTTTTTGCCGCTGATGCATTTGCTGGAAAAACAGTGCTGATCTCGGGTGGGACGTCGGGCATCGGCCTCGCTGCCGCAGAGACCTTTCTGCGCGCAGGTGCGTGCGTGATGATCATGGGGCGTGACGAAAAAAGAGGGAACCATGCGCTTGCTGTACTCTCGGCGGAAGAGCGCGTCCGTTTTTTTGCCGGTGATGTACGCAGCCCCTCGGACTGCCGTAAAGCCGTGGATGCGGCCGTCCGCCTGTGCGGCGTATTGGATATTCTCGTGAACTCTGCAGGCATCTATATGGAAGGTGCTGCGGAGACGCTCTCTGCAGAAGATCTGGATGAAATGATCGACACCAACCTGAAGGGGACGATCTATTTGACGCAGGCAGCGATGCCGCACTTGCGCAGAGCCCACGGCAATATTGTCAATGTCGCTTCTGATGCCGGGCTGCGCGGCAACTATTTTTGTGCGGCATATGCGGCGACAAAGGGAGCAATTATTGCTTTTACGCGTTCGCTTGCACGCGAGACGGCACACGAGCATCTGCGTGTCAATGCTGTTGCGCCGGCCGATGTTCTGACGCCGCTCACGGAGCGTCAGCTCTTCCCGCATGTGCCGCGTGCGGAGCAGCTGGGGCAGATGGCAGATATCTATCCGATGGGACGTATCGGCAGACCGGAGGAAGCCGCCGCTGTGATCGTATTTCTTGCCTCGTCCGCAGCCTCATGGATTACAGGGAGTATCTACACCGTCGACGGCGGATTGCTTGCGTAAGAAAAAAATTGTCCGCTGTTCAAAATTGTGATACAATAATCATGATTGTGCGAGGAGGCGGCGAATGGAACAAGCCCATATTCTCATTCTGGCAGCCTCCATCGGTGCGGGGCATATGCGGGCAGCCGAGGCGATACGTGCGGCCCTTGCAGAGCATCCGAATGCCGCAGGGATGAAGATTGATGTTGTGGACTTCATGGCGCGTGAGGTAAGTTCGATTCACTATCTCATGAAGCGCATCTATTTGACAATGCTGCGCTTTGTCCCCGATCTCTATGATGTGTTTTTCCGCATTGCGGGAAAGAAGTCAAGCGGGGGACTTGTACGCAGCGCATTCGCGCAGGTGATGGTGCGCACAATGGGGCGGCTCGTACGCTCGTATCAACCGGATCTCATTGTTGCAACCCATCCGTTTCCCGAGGGAGCAGCTGCGCTTTGGCGCGCTAGGAACGGCGGCTCTTTTCTCTTGGCGGCGCTTCTGACAGACTATGCCCTGCATGAGATCTGGCTCGCAGGCCGTGTGGATACGTACTTTGTCGCGACGGATGCGATGGCGCAGCAGATGGCGGAGCTTGGCTTTGATTCCCGTAAAGTTCATGCAACGGGCATCCCCATCATTCCGCCGAACTGCAGCCTCGGGCAGCATGAGGCGCGCAGGAAGGCCGGACTGACGGAGAACTTGCCGACGCTCCTGCTCATGGGCGGAGGACTTGGCCTCGGCGATATTGAACGGACACTGGATGCGCTCGAGATGGTGCGGGAACGTCTCTCCATCCTCGTTGCCGCGGGGCACAACAGTGCACTCGAGGCACATGTGCGCCGAGCGGCAGAGAAGTCGCGGCATGATATCCGTGTCTGGGGATATACGCGTGAGGTGCCGGTTCTGATGCGTGCGGCAGATCTCCTCATTACAAAACCCGGAGCTCTCACGATCAGCGAGGCATTTGCGGCGGGACTGCCGCTGCTTCTCCACGATCCGATTCCGGGGCCTGAGACGGAGAATGCAGTTTACGCGACTCGGCGCGGTGCGGCTGTATGGCTGCATCCGGGCGAGCGAATGGCTCCTGCGGTGGAGGAAATCCTCGCTCATCGCATCCCCACAATGCGGGAGGCAGCACGCGCATGCGCGCGCGAGGGAGCTGCACAGCGCACGGCAGAGATTCTGATGAAGATGCTCACAAGGAAGAGAGGAAATACAGATGGCTCGGAGAAGACGCTCTAGGAGACCGCGCTGGTTTGTCATCGCCATGCTGATCGTTTTGGGCTATTTCGGCTCGATGATCGTATCGCAGGGCATCTACCTCTCTCACGTTCACGAGGATCAGCAGATCGCAGCAGAGCGACTTGCGGCGGCGCAGGCAGAAAATGATCGCCTGCAGGCGGAGAAGACGCATCTTGGCGAGCTTCCCTATATCGAGAAGCTGGCGCGCGAGGAATTGGGAATGACAGGGGCGGGAGAGCTTCCCTATGCACCCGGAAGGCGCGCGAACGGCAATTGAATTTCTTGACATGCGGTATATTCGCCCTGTATAATGAACGGGTCATGAAAACTGGGGGAGACCCCGTTGGTTGTAGCTGAAGGGAAGAGATGCTTTGGCCATCGAAGTTGGCAGTATAGTGGAGGGCGTCGTAACGGGCATCACCAATTTTGGCGCTTTTGTCGAGCTCCCCGAAGGAAAGACGGGACTCATTCACATCTCGGAAGTTGCCGATGTCTATGTGAATGATGTGCACGATTTCCTCAGGGAGCGTGATCAAGTTAAGGCCAAGGTGCTCACCATCGATGATCGCGGAAAAATCGGACTGTCGATCAAGGCTCTTCAGGCTAAACCTGCCGTGCCGACACAGCCGCCTGCGGCACCTGCACGGCCTTCGCGGCCCCCGCGTGATATGCGGCGCACTGCCGCTGTACGGCAGATGGGCTCTCCCTCCTTCGAAGATAAATTGTCGCGCTTTCTGAAGGACAGCGACGAGCGGCTGACGGACTTGCGCCGCAAGACAGATTCTAAGAGGGGCGGACGCGGATCGCGCCGCGGCTGATTACAGGGAAGTGCTGATGCGGAAATGACTGCGTATATATGCCCCGGCGGCACACGCATCATAGAAAGAGAAAAAGGGCACTCCGTCCGGAGTGCCCTTTTTCATGGAGTTGATTGTGCAGAAAATTGTGGAATGCGTTCTGCGCGCACATGATCTTTTCTATCCTGTGCGCAAGCTTCTCGTCGCCTGTTCCGGCGGGACGGATTCGCTTGCCCTGCTGGACGCGCTGGATATCCTGCATGCGGCGGGCGGCGCGCAGCTCATCTGCGCGCACTATGAGCACGGGATACGCGGCGCAGATTCGCTGGCGGATGCGCGTTTTGTGGAGGCGTTCTGTGCGATGCGCGGGATTCCGTTCGTCCTCGAGGCGGGCGATGTGCCTGGCTATGCGCGTACGCATAAATGCTCGCTCGAGACGGCGGCGCGCATCTGTCGCTATGACTTTCTCTACCGTGTGTGTGATGAACGAAAATGCGATGCCATCGTGCTCGCGCACCATGCGGATGATCTCGCGGAGACGGTGCTCATGCGCATCCTGCGCGGCACGGGACCTGCAGGACTCGCGGCAATGCGGGAAAGGGACGGACTGTATCTGCGCCCCCTCCTCACTGTCATGCGTGCGGAGGTCGAGGCGTATGCGGTGAAGCGGGGGCTGATGCCGCGCCACGATGCGACGAATGATGCGATGGACGCGCGGCGCAACCGCATCCGTCACGAACTCCTGCCGGAGCTTGCGCGCACCTATAATCCTGCGGTGCGCGATGCACTCACGCGCCTTTCTGCACTTGCCGCAGAGGAGGACGATTTGCTCGCAGAGCTCGCGGAGGACGCATATACACACGCTTTGTGTGTGGGCGGGCTTTCGATTCCTGCCCTGCGTGCACTGCATCCCGCACTGCAGCGGCGCGTCCTGCGCATCTTCTGGATGTGGGAGACGGGCGCGGCGCAGGACTTCTCCTATCTCCATGAGGAGCGGATGCGAGCCCTCCTCGCTGTCGAGGGGACGGCGCGTATCGAGATGCAGGGTGGTTGGTACGTTGCTGCGCGCTGCGGTGTGCTGAGTCTGCTGCGTCCTGCACAGGAAAGTGTACAAAATAAAGAAATTAGGCTTTCTTTCACCTGCGAATATGTTATAATAAATTTTCAGGGCATACAGTTTGAGTTTCGTCGTCTGTCCCGTATGACAGCGGACGATTGGGTGCGGATGGCGCGGCGCGAGGCAGTCTATGCCGATTGCGCACAGCTCCCGCCGCTCGTCCTTCGGACGCGGCGCGCAGGAGACTATATGCGGCTTCCGATCGGGCGGAAAAAGCTCAAGGAAATTCTGATTGACGATAAAGTTCCGCGTGAGCGGCGGGATAGCATCCCTCTCATAGCGCTTGCGGATACGCAGGAGATTTTCTGGATTGCAGGCGGGCGGCGCAGCTGCCTTGCGCAGGTTGCTGAATCCAGCAGAGATATTATAAAGATTGAATGTGTGAAGGAGACAACCACCGAATGATGAGCAGCGATATTGAGCGCGTTACCTTTTCCGAGGAGCAAATTCGCATGCGCGTGCAGGAACTCGGGGCGCAGATCGCACGAGACTACCGCGACGCGGCAGAGACTGTCTACTGTGTCGGAATCCTCAAAGGCGCCGCTGTCTTTTTTACCGATTTGGTGCGTGCGATTGATCGTCCCGTTGCCTTTGACTTTATGATTGTTTCCAGCTATGGAGATGCGGCCGTTTCCAGCGGTCAGGTCAAGATCCTCAAGGATCTCGATTTCCCCATTGAGGGAAAGCATGTCATCATTGTGGAGGACATTATCGACTCGGGAACGACCATGCACTATCTGAAGCAGATGCTGATGGGGCGTCATCCCAAGAGCATCCGTATCTGTGCATTCCTCTCAAAACCATCGCGCCGCGTAGCACCTGTGGAGATCGACTATCTCGGACATGAGGTCCCGGATGAATTCCTCGTGGGCTACGGTCTTGACTATGCGGAAAAATATCGGAATCTGCCCTATATCGGAGTGCTGCGGCGTTCCGTTTACGAATAATCCGGAGGAGGCATCACTTGAATCAGTCAATTCTACGTACGATTATTTTTTATGCACTCATGATCGCTGTTGTTGCCACAGTTGTCGACTATGCGACGCACGAACAAAAGACAACTGCGGTCTCCATCGGATACAGCGACTTCACGGGCAAGATCAATGCCGGCGAAGTAGACAAGGTTGTCATTGTTCAGAACAACATCCGCGGTACGCTCAAAGACGGGACGGAGTTTACGACCATTGCGCCGGATGCGCCGAACAGCGACCATGACTTTTATACGCGCCTTGCGGATAAGGGAGTCAATATCTCTGCGGAGAACCCGCCCGAGCCGCCGTGGTGGCAGGCGATACTCACCTCGCTTATTCCGATTGCCCTGCTCATCGGATTTTGGTTCTTCATGATGCAGCAGTCGCAGATGGGCGGCGGACGCATGATGAACTTTGGAAAATCGCGCGTACGCCTCATGGTGAGTGATAAGAAAAAGGTGACGTTCGCCGATGTTGCGGGCGCGGATGAAGCCAAACAGGAGCTCGAGGAGGTCGTCGAGTTCCTCAAGATGCCGGATAAATTCAACGAACTCGGCGCACGCATTCCGAAGGGCGTCCTGCTCTTTGGTCCTCCGGGCACGGGCAAAACGCTGCTTGCCAAGGCGGTTGCCGGCGAGGCAGGGGTCCAGTTCTTCACGATCAGCGGCTCCGACTTTGTCGAGATGTTCGTTGGTGTCGGCGCCTCTCGCGTACGCGACCTCTTCGAGCAGGCGAAGAAGTCTGCGCCCTGCATTGTATTTATCGACGAGATTGATGCTGTCGGACGCCAGCGCGGTGCAGGGCTTGGCGGCGGGCATGACGAGCGCGAACAGACACTCAACCAGCTGCTTGTCGAGATGGACGGCTTTGCCTCCAATGAGGGGATTATCATCATTGCGGCGACGAATCGCCCTGACGTTCTTGACCCTGCACTTCTGCGCCCCGGCCGATTCGATCGTCAGATTGTGGTAGATAAGCCGGATGTACGCGGACGCGAGGCGATCCTGAAGGTTCATACGAAGGGAAAACCGATTGCGGATGATGTCGATCTTGATGTTCTCGCACGCCGGACTCCCGGATTTACAGGTGCAGATCTCAGCAATCTTGTGAACGAGGCCGCGCTCCTTGCCGCGCGCCGCGACAAGAAGCAGATTCATATGGCGGAGATGGAGGAGGCGATCGAGCGTGTGCTCGCAGGTCCGGAGCGCAAGTCTCATGTCATGACAGATGAAGAGAAGCGTCTTACGGCATATCATGAGGGTGGACATACGCTTGTGGGGATGCTTCTTGAGCATGCCGATCCTGTGCATAAAGTCACCATCATTCCGCGCGGGCGTGCCGGCGGCTATATGCTCTCCCTGCCGAAGGAAGATCGTTCCTATCGTACGCGTTCCGAGCTCTTTGACCGTATTAAGGTCGCGCTCGGCGGACGCGTTGCGGAAGAGGTCGTGCTCGGCGAGATCAGTACGGGGGCATCCAGCGACATTCAGAACGCGACGCAGATCATCCGCAGCATGATTATGCAGTACGGCATGAGCGATACAATCGGCCCCATTGCCTACGGCGAGGAGAATCATCAGGTATTTCTCGGACGAGACTTTAACCGCGACCGCAACTATTCTGAGGAGATCGCCGGCGAGATTGACCGCGAGGTGCGCCGCTGTGTCGAAGAGGCGTACGAGGCATGCCGTGTGATCATTACGGAGAACCGCGATAAGCTTGATCTCATTGCAAACGCCCTTCTCGAACGCGAGACGCTCAATGCGAGCGAGCTGGAAGAGCTGATGACCAAGGGCGTCATCAGCGACAAGGATGAAAAGGACGATGATACGGACGATACAGGGAAGCCTCTGCCGATTCCCGTCGATGTGGTGATTGACGACTCCACGCAGACGAGCGAGGAGGCAGAGCACGCCGCGGAAGAGCGGTCCGCTCCCGTTCCGACGACGGAGCCGAAGTTCAACGTGACCCAATGGGATAAATGATAGAGCCAAAGCGCCGCTGCATAAACGGATATGCAGCAGCGCTTTTTCTTTAGGGATACATATATTTTAACGATAATATAAGAGATGTGCTGCACACGCAAAGGCAGTTCGAGAAATAGAGAGATTCCCATGCGGTGAGTTCTGTCGGGGGATGTCGTTGTCATCTGTATTGTGTTAAGGAATAATCTGGAGAAAGCCGAGGGATACGATGGATATGCGGCCAGAGCAGACGGAAATAACGATTGTTGATTCGGAGAGAAGAGAGCCGGTTATTTATGGGGAAGTATTAGATCTCTATGCGAATCGTGAAAAAAGTGCTGCGGCGGTCTCTGAGCCTGATGATCCGTTCGTGAGCATCTATTTTCAAGCGTACAATCATCTGGAGGATTATACAAAGCCTGCTCTTGAAGCCCTTTTTAAGTATACCGCAGATATTGACTATGAATTGATCCTTGTCGATAACGGCTCCTCCGACGGAACCTTTGAGTATTTTAAGAGCTTGCAGCATCCAAGAAAGCGAATCTATCGAATTACGAAAAATATCGGAGCGTTTTTCGGCTATATTGCAGCGAAGAATGCTTCGCGCGGACGATTCCTGCGCGGCAAGTATTTTGTCGGTTTCCCCAATGATATATTGGTGACGAAGAACTGGCTGAAGAATATGCTCATCTGCATGGAGTCCGACGAACGCATTGGATTTGTCGTGCCGATGTCCGACAATGTGACGAATCTTCAGCATGTTGACCTGGGATATTCTGATTTCGAAGATATGCAGGAAAAGGCAGCGGCGTTCAATGTATCCGATCCGCGTAAGTGGCATGATCGTCTGCGTCTGATTCCAACGGTGTGTGTGATACGTACAGCTCTGCGTGAATTCTATGAGGGAGATTACGCATTTATTTATGATTTTTCGGACGATGATATTTCGTTTGTCTATCGTCGGTTGGGCTATCGGATCGTCCTATGCGGGGATGTGTTCGTCCATCATGAGGGCAGTACCATCGGCGGGGCAGATCCGGCGAAGTACGCTGAGAGTATTCAGGGAGGCCGTGCTCTGTTTCGGCGTAAATACCATGGCATTGATGCATGGGATGATGTTACTAATTTCGAAATATATATGAGGAAGATTCTGTTTGAGCATGCGAAGATGCGCGATGATGTGCGTATCCTTGGCATTGATGTACGCTGCGGCACCCCTATCATGGAGATACGGAATACACTCAGAGAACATGGAGTTGAGCATGTTGAGGTCACTGCATATACAACGGATCCGAAATACTGGCAGGATCTGTCATCTTTTTGTGACGGCAGGGTATACTGCGGCGATGTAGATCGGCTGACCCGTAAAATTGGAAACGAACGATATGACTATATCATTATGGGCGAATATGTGGACCGCTACGAGGATGCGCTTGCCGCCATCCGAACTGCTGCGGAACACCTGAGAGAGGGCGGCGCATTTGTCTTTAAGATGCGGAATTATGATATTCCCTACGACCCGCAAGCGGCTGTCAATGCAATGCAGAATCCGCCGAGTCCATTGAAACAAGGACTGCGGGGACTCGAAGAGGAACTCAGGCAATTACCCTATGATGCAGAGATTTATCCCTATATGGAAGAAGTATATGACATCAGAGAAAGACTTTTTGCTGAGTTGAGGCAGATGGAGGAGTATCGGAGCAATCCCGGCATTCGCGAAATCTTTTCAGAGGAACGATTTGATGCGCTTATGACCCAGTATGCCGTTGTATTGAGGAAGAGCGTATGAACTTATCTGCGGATATCAATCCACTTGATCAATTTTTTGAATCCCTTTACGAGAACGCAGAGACACATGGATTTTCAGACTTTCGCGCATATCCCATCCTTCTTTACGGCGCGGGGAATCTCGGGAAGAAACTTTATTCCTGTCTTGTGGGAAACGGTATTCAGCCGCTCGGCTTTATCGATCGGAATGCGTCCCGATGCAGTGCGCCTGCGCCGGTCTTTTCCGTGGACACAGCAGCGCTGATGCCGCAGTATCGCGATGCCGTTGTGATTTTGGCAGGGCTGTTCGGGCGAACGCAGGATAGGGAGATACGCCGGATACTTGAGAGCGTTGGGTTTCAGCATATCTATGCCCTGCATGAGATCAACTGGCAGGCGCTCGAGAGCCGCGCATTCCTCGCACATATGTTTATCGGCTCCTACGATCCGGCCAATCTCCTGCGTGATGAACGGCAGATACGGGCTGCGTATGAGCTTTTTTCGACCGAGGAAGAGCGCAGCTTCTTCCTTACGGCGCTCACTGCGCATCACGCACACGATGTTACGCAGTTTCCCTTGCCGCTCCCCTTGGAGGGGCAGTATCTTGCAGCAGATGTTCCGGAGCGAATGGATTATCGGCGTTTTATCGACTGCGGTGCATATGACGGCGACACCCTGCGCAGTGTGCTGCAAAGCGGTATGGAGATCGAGGCATATGCTGCGTTTGAACCGCAGGGCGATCTCTGTGCGGGGATTCAGACGTACATTCGGGAACAAACAGGGATTCAGGAGGCACACATCCTCCCGCTCGGTGCATCAGATTGCTATGAACAGCTGCGGTTTACGGCGGTTTCCGACGGCCGTTCCGCAGCAAAGGCGGATCCGACCGGAACAACAGTCCTTTCCTGTGCACCTCTGGACGGCGTGCTGCGCGGATTTGCACCGACGATGATCAAGATGGACATTGAGGGCATGGAGCCGCGCGCGCTTGCGGGGGCGACAGAGATGATCCGTCAGTATCGTCCGCAGCTTGCCGTCTGCGTCTATCACGACATTTCGCATCTGTGGTCGATTCCCTTGCAGATTAAGGAACTCTACGAGGGCTATCGGCTCTACATCCGCAACTATCAATTTATGGGACTGGAAACGGTCGTGTATGCCGTTCCGTGACCTGATGGCGAAGGAACGCCGCTAGGAGAGAAGAGAGCATATGGCAGAAATCAAGCCAAACTATGATACCAAGAGAAAGAAGCTTGCGGAGGTTATCCCGCTGGCTGCCCCGTTCACCGTCTATATTGAGCAGACGAAATACTGCAATTTCAAGTGTTTCTACTGCATACACTCCACACGAGATGAGGCAGGCGGGGAGTTTCGTGCGCTCGGGCACCGTGAGCAGCATATGGACAAAGCATTTTTCGAGAAAATCATTCGTGAACTGAAGGAATTCCCGCACGACGGCATCAAGCGCATTGTCTTCTCGGGACTCGGAGAACCGCTGATGAATCCCCATCTGCCCGAATACATCAGCATGGTTGTCGAGGCGGGCATTGCGGGGCGCGTCGAGATTATCACAAACGGTCTCCTCTTGACGCCGGAGAAGAGCCGTGCGCTTGTCACAGCGGGCATTACGAACATCAATATCTCCGTACAGGGGCTTGATGCGGCGGGTTACGAGGAAACTTGCGGCATCCGCATCGACTTTGAACGCTATCTCGAGAATCTGAAATACCTCTACGAGCACAAGGGGAATGTTCAGATTTATATCAAGGCGATTGACGCGACGCTGAAGACGAAGGAGAACGAGGAAAAGTTCTTCGAGATTTTCAGCCCCTTTGCTGACCGCATCTACATTGAGCATCTCGTCGTCATGCAGCAGCAGATGGACGGGCTGCGTGAGATCGTCGACGGCACGAAAAACTTCTATGGCGAAGAACTTGACGTGAACCGCAAGGTCTGTGCGCAATCGTTTTACTTCATGCAGATCGGCTGCGAAGGGGACATTTTCCCCTGCCCCGTACCCGGACTGGGCAAGAACCTCTCCATGGGGAATGCGAAGGAGCATACGCTCATGGAGATCTGGAACGGCAGCCGCCGCAGGGGCTTCCTGCGCAAGATGCTGAAGAAGGAAAAGGACCAGATTCCAGACTGCGCGACATGCACCTGCTTCAATGCGATCAATAATCCGATGGAGCAGTTGGATGATGATGCAGAACGTCTGCTGCCGCTCTTTGCAGACTAGGGGAGGGACTATGGCATCCGAAATCAAGCCAATCTATGGAACGGAACGCGTCCAGCTCGCCTCCGTCCTCCCGCTTGCGGCACCGTACAGCGCATTCGTCTTTCCGACGACGTTCTGCAACTTCAAATGCGCCTACTGCGGGCATTCGCTTGGCTTTGCCGAGATGAAGAAGCAGTATGACTTCACGCCCGAGCACATGACAATGGAGACGTACGAAAAGACCATCGAACAGCTCGCAGAGTTTCCGCAGAAACTCAAGATGCTCTCGCTCACGGGGCAGGGGGAACCTCTGCTCAATCCGCATATTGCGGATATGGTGCGCATCGCAAAGGAAAAAGATGTTGCCGAGCGCATAGAGATCATCTCGAATGCCTCCCTGCTGCGTCCCGCCCTTGCCGACGCACTCATTGATGCGGGGCTGGATACACTGCGCGTCTCTCTGCAGGGGATGTCCTCGCAGAAATACGAGGACATTTGCCGTGCAAAGGTGGATTTCGATGAGTTTGTCGCAAACATTCGATATTTCTATGTGCACAAGAAATCGACGAATCTCTTTCTCAAGGTGATGGATGTCGCCTTGGACGAGGGGGAGGAGGAGAAGTTCTATCAGCTCTTCGGAGACTGCACGGACCGCATGTACATCGAGCATATGCTGCCCGCCTACGACGGCGTTGAGATGACGAAGGATATGGTGATTGAGACCGACCGCAACGGCGTCAAGACCGATCGCATCTATCAGGTCTGTCCGCTCGCGTTCTACATGCTCGGTGTCTTCCCGAACGGCGACGTTGAGCCGTGCGATACGATCTACAAGCCCATCGTGCTCGGCAATGTGCACAATGGCCGGATTCTCGATATGTGGCACAGTAAGCAGATGCACGAATTCTGGCGAATGCAGCTTGAGGGACGGCGCAGCGAGAACAAACGCTGCGCGATCTGCTGCGCGGCGAACGATGTCGCACACCCTGAGGATCACCTCGACGACGATGCGGATGCGATCCTCGCACGCATCGAGGAGTTACGGAGATGAGGGCGCAGCGTATCGACGGGCAGACACCCGGCGGAAAACGCACACAGCTTGCCGACGTGCTGCCTCTGGATACGCCCTTCTCTGTGCAGATTTTTCCCGTCTATGGCTGCAATCTTGCCTGTGCGTACTGTATTCACTCCGTTCCGGCAGAGCAGCGCGGCTTTGTCGCGGGCAAGGTCATGCTCGACTATGGCCTCTACGAAACATGCATCGACGGACTCGCAGAGTTTCCGCGTCCCTTGAAGATGCTGCGCTTCGCCGGGACGGGGGAGCCTTTGCTTCATCCGCGCATTGCCGACATGGTCGCCTATGCGGCAGAGCGCGGCGTTGCCGATACGATTGACATTGTGACAAACGGGCTTGCGCTTACAGAGGAACTTTCGCGTGCGCTGATTGCGGCGAACCTTGGCCGCATCCGCATCTCGATCCAGGGACTTGATGACGAGGCATATGCCCATACGCGCCGCCGCGGTGTCTTTCATGAACTGGTTGAAAAAATCCGGTTTTTTTACGAGCATCGCGGCAGGACGAAGATCTATGTGAAGATCATCGATTGTGCTCTCAAAGAAGGCGAGGAAGAACTGTTCTTGGAGACATTCGGCGACATATCGGACTTTATCGCTGTGGAGCATCTCATTCCCGCTGTGCCGCAGATTGACTATGACGCGCTTGGAGGCGCTGCAGAGATGACGCAGAATGGGGCAGCGGTCGGGAGTGCCGTTGTCTGTCCGCAGCCCTTCTACATGATGCAGCTGAATCCCGACGGGATGATCGTTCCGTGCTGCTCGATGGAGACCCCGTATATATTGGGGGATCTTGCAAAAGAATCCATGCGTGCGATCTGGCAGGGCAGGAAGACGGAGGCATTCCGACGCGCACAGCTCGCGTTTCAGAAAGAAAAATATCCGGTCTGTGCCAAGTGCAGACAGTACCAATACGCAATGTTCGAGGAGGATATCCTTGATGGAGATGCCGCCATCCTTATGGAACGCGGTGTGATCCGATAGGGAGATTTAGATATATTTATGAGAGCGAGAAGAATTGATGGGCAGGCGGTGAACGGGGCGCGGTGGAGGACCGCTGCATCAACATATCGGACTTGATTTGGGCGATTGAGGAGGGCGAGGCTCTTGTACGCTGATGATGTAGATACTTTTTCCGATTTGCGCGGCATAGATTATGTGCTCTGGGGAACGGGGCGTGTTGCGCAGGCCTTTTATCAAACATACTGCGTTGCGCAGAAATGCCTGCAAGATCCGCTTTGTTGGTGCGATAATGCTGCACATAAGCAGGGCACAGAGATGGATGGAATTCCTGTACAGTCATCTGAAAAAGTATTCGAGCTTAGCCGTGTGTATTACTTAAAGGGAAGGCCTCTTGCAATTGTCATCGGAGCGACGGGCATCAATCTGCTGCAAATTGTATCGCAGCTTGAGCAGCAGGCGGTCCGAGCGAAGATATGCTCTGCTGTTCAGCTGGATGCGGCGCATTACTTTACGGAGCACAGGCGGGATATCGAGGAAATCAGCACCATGTTTGCTGATGAAAAATCGCGGCAGCTCTATCGTCGCCTGATTGACAATATGATGTGCGGCCGGCCTGTAGATTTTTCACTTGCTGAGACCGATCAGTATTTTTCCAATGACGTAATTCCCTCTCTTGATGATGATGAGGTGTTGGTAGATGCGGGGGTGTGCGGCGGTGAGGAGATTGACAAGGCTCTTGCGATGAACCCCCGTATCCGTGTGCATGCTTTTGAACCGGATGCACAGAGCTGTGGGCTGCTTCGAGAAAAGTATTCGGACTGCCCGCAGGTTGTACTCTACCCCTATGCGCTCTGGAACGAGGAGGAGCAGCTCATGTTCAGCGGGAACCAGGCGACCCCCTCAGCATCACGGCTGGAGACCGGAGCGGATGCACAGGGCGATGTGATTCGGGCAATGCCGCTCGATGCCGTACTGACGGAACCCCCGACGCTCATCAAGATGGACATAGAGGGGGCAGAGTACAATGCGCTTCTTGGCGCAGAGCAGATGATACGTGAGCATCATCCAAAACTTGCCGTTTGTGTCTATCACAGCATCGAGGACTACATCCGCATTCCGCTGCTGATTCGGTCATTTTACAGCGGCTACCGTTTTTATTTTCGCCATCACAGCGTGACGAGCGGGGAGTCCGTGCTCTACGCACTTTGAAAACCGGCGGCATCCTGTTGAAAGGAAGATGACGGTGAAGATCACGAGAGCACAGGCGCTCATGTATCTCGATGAGGCACGTGCGCTGAATAACGGCGGATGGATTGCCCATTCCCTTGCTGCCGGGACGGCAGCAGAGCGGATGGCCGCCCGAATCGGTGATATGGATGCGGAGCGTGCCTTCGTTCTCGGGGTGCTGCACGACATTGGACGCAGATTCGGCGAGATGGGGATGAACCATGCGATTCAGGGCTATCGCTTCCTTCTTGCGGAAGGTGATGGGGAGGCGGCAGAGATCTGCCTGACCCATTCCTTCCCCGTGCAGGAGATTACGGCGGTGAATGGGGGCTGGGATCTCACGGCAGAGGACTATGCATTTTTGGATGATTTTCTGCGTGCACGGACGTATACGGGATACGATCGGCTGATCCAATTGTGTGATGCAATGGCAACGAGTGAGGGGATCGTGGCGATCGAGCGGAGGATGATGGACATCATGCTTCGCTATGGCGTGGATGAGACGAGTCTGCCGCGCTGGCGGAAACTGTTTTCGATGAAGGACGATTTCGAGAGGCGTATGGGCAGCTCTGTGGAGGCTGTGCTCGGTCTGCGTACCATCATGCGCGTATGAGGAGGCGTGTCCATGTTTACGGTGCAGGAAACGGATTTAAAAGGCTGTCTGCGAATTCTGCCGATTGTGCGGGAGGACAGCCGCGGTACATTCATCAAGACGTTTCATATCGATACGTTTCGCGGACTGGGACTGCCGACATCCTTTGCGGAGGAATACTTCTCCGTTTCGCGGCGCGGCGTTCTGCGCGGGCTTCACTTCCAAACGCCGCCGATGGACCATGAAAAAATTGTCTGCTGTGCGGAGGGGGAAGTGACGGATGCTGTTGTGGATCTGCGAAGATCTTCGCCTACCTATGGAAAGTATGCACTTTTTCATCTGAAATCCTCCGAGGGAACAATGCTTTATATCCCAAAGGGAATGGCACACGGATTTTATACACGCAGCAGCACGGCGCTGATGCTGTATCAGGTGACAAGTGTCTATGCGCCCGCCTGTGATGCCGGGATTCGCTGGGATACGGCGGGAATCCCGTGGGATGTCGAGCACCCTATTCTGTCGGAACGGGATCAGTCGTTCCCCGCTCTTGCCGATTTTGTCAGCCCGTTCGCATAAAGGAGCTCACTATGCCTGAGGTACTGCATATCACAACGCATATGGGCGGCGGCGTGGGCAAGGTGCTCTCCGGGGTCGCTGCATATGCTGCACGAACGAGGGCAGGGTGGCGTCATCGTATCCTCCTGCTCGAGCCGCCGGAGAAAACGAACTTCATTGATGCCTGCCGTGCAGACGGTGTAGAGGTCCTCTGCGGCGCGGGAGAGCAGGAAGTGCTGGCAGCCATGCGTTCTGCCGATCTTGTTCAGATCGAATGGTGGCACCATCCGCGCATGGCGGCGTTTCTGGCAGATTTTCCGAAGATCGAGATGAATCTGACCATCTGGGCACACGTATCCGGTTGTTGGTATCCATATATTCCTGCGGAATTCCTGCGTGTGCCGCAGCGATTTATCTTCACCTCGCCCTATTCGCTTGATAATCCGTATTGGAGTGAGGAAGAGCGTGTATGGGCGCAAAAACATACGGCGGTCGTGCACAGCTCGGGCGGTTTTGCTGCGATTTATCCGCGTGAGGAGCGGGTGAGGGATGGACGGTTTGTCGTCGGATACATCGGAACGCAGTCCTATGCGAAGCTGCATCCGGATTTTGTGGCGTACTGTGCGCGTGTGTCGCATATTCCGGGCATTGAATTTGTGCTTGTGGGGGATCAGACGAATGCAGCGCAGATTCGTGCGGAGGCAGAGACGTTTGGCATCGCGGAGAAATTCCGTTTTATTGACTATGTGAGTGATGTGAACGCGGAACTGGCGCAGATGGATGTATTCGGCTACCTGCTGAGTCCGCGGCATTTCGGAACGACGGAGAACGCGCTCCTCGAGGCGATGGCGGCAGAGGTTCCTGTCATTGCGTTCGATCAGTGTGCGGAGCGGTACCTTATCGAAAATAATGAAACGGGACTGCTCGTCAAGGATCAAGAGGATTATGGCAGAGCACTCGCATATCTCTATGAGCATCCTGCGGAACGGTGCCGCATGGGAAGAGCGGCACGGCAGAGAGTTCTGCGGGATTTTGCTGTGGAGCGTACGGCGGCACAGCTGCATGATATATATGATGAGGTTGTAGAAGAAGAGCAGCGGAGCTATGATTTTCGGGCGGCGTTCGGACGTGCGCCGCATGAGTTTTTTTTGAATGGGCTGCCGCATGAGCTGCGGTCAATTTTTACAGCTCGAGGGCCCGCGGTACAGGAACTGCCGCCGATTCTCAGAGAGCAGAGCAAGAGCTCTCTTCCGCATTTTTCCCGTGTGTTTCCTGCGGATAAGCAGCTGAAGAACTGGCAGGAGTGTTTTTGCAGCGGTTGATATACGGCGTGTTTGGGGAGGAAGAAAAAATGACGTACAGGGCGTTGCTTACAGGGGGCACGGGATTTATCGGCGGGTATTTGGCGCGCTGCCTGTTGGATGACGGCTGGCAGCTTTCTGCTGTCGTACGTACATCATCGAATGTAGAATTCCTTTCTGCGGATATGAAGGAGCAGATCGCGCTTTACAATGCGGATCGTATGGATCTGAGGGATATTGTGCGGGAGGCTGCGCCAGATGTCGTCTTTCACCTTGCCGCATACTATACAACGATTCATGCCTATGAGGAGATTGATGAACTGATCGCGAGCAATGTCACATTTGGGACAAAGCTGCTCGATGCAATGGATCAGAACAATGTGCACAATTTTGTCTACGCACGTTCCTCATGGCAGCACTACCGCGATGATTCGTACGAACCGGTAAATTTATATGCGGCATCAAAAGAAGCGTTTGATGCGATCGTCAAATTCTATACTGCGGCCAGGGGGCTGCAGGCGATCAGCCTGACTTTGTTCGACACCTATGGAGACCATGATCGGAGGAATAAGCTGCTGGCAATTCTGCCGAAACTTGCGGCGGAGGGGAGGCGTCTGGCATTATCGCCCGGAGAGCAGCAGGTGGATTTCATTCATGTGGAAGATGTGGCTCAGGCATTTCTGCTTGCCGGAACGTATCTGATGAAGGGACGGACTGATCTCTGCGGAGATTACGTCATTTCCTCCGGGAAGTGCGTAACGCTGCGGGAACTCGTTCGGCGCTATGAATTGTTGTGCGGAGAGAAGATGCCGGTCGATTGGGGAGAACGTCCCTATCGCGAGCGGGAGATCATGATCCCGTGGCGCGGAGGCAGGATTTTGCCGGGATGGGAGCGAAAGCATAAGGAACTGATGTAGACCCGATCTTGCGCGGAGACCGGGTGATATACGTTGAGAGGTGACTGTTTTGGCAAAGCTGAGCATTATTATTCCTGTTTATAATATGAAGGAGCAGGAGCGTCAATGTCTGCTGTCGATTCGGCAGACGGTACATCTGCCCTATGAAATAATCGTTGTTGACGACGGTTCATCTGCCGATGAGCGCATCTCAGACGCAGGGACAGCAGACAATGTTCGCATCCTTCACAGTGACGAGCATCGTGGCTTTTCACATGCGGTAAATATGGGGATTCAGGCATCCGTCGGAGAGGTCGTTCTCTTTCTTCATGCGGATACTCGGCTCGCTCCGCATACAGTGGAGGATATGCTCGATGCGCTGATTGCAGATTCCGAACTGGGTGCCGTGTCTGCGGTTGCTGCGCGGACATACGAGCGTGCGCAGCTGATACCGGATACGACCTATCAGTCCTGGGAGTCTTTTGCGGAAGTGGCAGGGGAAATTCGGGAACGCGGAGCAAGTCCGCATCCGGAGATCCTTACAGAGATGTTTGCGCTGATGGCGCGCCGGGATGCGGTCAATGCGGCCGGGCCCCTTGACGAGCAGTATCAGGTGCCGGCACTCGCTGCATATGACTATACGGTTCGTATGACGCGGGCGGGATATGGCATTGCATCTCTGCCAAGCGTCTATGTCCATCATGTTGAGAGTGTTCATGACCAGAATCAGGAGGAGTATGATCGTCAGCGGGAGAAAGAACGAGAGTCTTTCCACGTAAAATGGAATGTTTCACTTGACTATTCTTTCTATGCGCGGATTGATCTGTTCCCCTTGATGAATTTGACGCGCGAAGGCCTCCGCGTCCTCGAAATCGGCTGCGCCTGCGGAGCAACTCTGCGGGAGATTAAGATGCATAATCCGACGGCAGAACTCTACGGGGTAGAGCTGAATGAGCATGCCGCCGCAATCGCTGCGCCCTTTGCGGAGATTCTTTCGATGAATGTGGAGAATCTCGATCCGGCAGAGATTCCGGAGCGGTTCAACTATATCATCATGGGCGATGTGATCGAGCATCTGCTCGACCCGTGGACAGCATTGGCGAATATGCGTGAACTCCTGGCCCCCGGCGGTGCTGTCATTGCGAGCATCCCGAACGTAGCGCATATCAGCAACGTGTATAATCTCTTGAGCGGTTATTGGAGCTATCAGGATATGGGGCTGCTTGATCGTACACATTACCGCTTTTTTACGAGATGTGAGATTATTAAGCTCTTTGAAAATGCTCAGCTTTCGGTCGAGCAAATACAGTCCAAACAGATTTCTTTTCCGGAGGGAGGGGCGGCGATCAGAGATGAACTTCTTTCACTGAAAAATATTTCTGTTGACCCCCTGGATTTGGATACATACCAATGGCTTGTTTGCGGACGCCGCGCATAGGATACGATTTATATTTTTCCATATTTTTTTGTGGCATAGAGCCATTATCTGCTGTATAATGAGGCGGATAATGGCTTTTCTAATGGGAGGCATGCGATGCGGAGCGATGTGCTGGAGCTCCTGCGTGAAGCAGGCGGCTATATATCGGGAGAGAAGATGGCGGAGCGGCTCGGGGTGACGCGGGCAGCCGTGTGGAAGAAGATCGCGGCGCTGCGGGATGCCGGCTATGATATTTCGAGTGCGCCGCGCAGCGGCTATATTCTGCGCTCTGCACCGGACCGTCTGATCGAACCGGAGATTGCAAAAGGGCTTGGAACAGAGCTCGTGGGGCGAAAAATCATCTGCTATGATGCCGTCGGCTCGACGAACCTGCTGCTGAAGGATATGGCGCGCCAAGGGGCAGAAAACGGCACCGTTGTCGTTGCGGATACGCAGGGAATGGGGCGCGGACGTATGGAGCGCGCGTTTTTCTCGCCGCCCGGCAAGGGCATCTATGTGAGCATTCTTCTGCGGCCGAATTTTCTTCCGCAGGATGCGCCGAAATGTACACTGATGGCGGCGGTTGCGGTTGCACGTGCGATGGAGAAGTTCGGCCTGCGGGCAGCGATCAAGTGGCCGAATGACATTATGCACGACGGGCGCAAGATGGTTGGGATCCTCACGGAGATGAGCGCGGAGATGGATTGCGTGAACTACGTTGTGATCGGCATCGGCATCAATGTGAATATCGCGTCGGAGGATTTTCCTGAGGAACTGCGTCCGATCGCGACCTCGCTCATGCAGATGAAGGGAGAACCGCTGCCCCGCGTCGCGTTCCTGCAGGAACTCCTGCGTGCGCTCGACGCACTCTACGCATGCGCGCAGCAGGAGGGCTTTGCGCCTGTGCTTGCCGCATGGAGAGAGTATGCTGTAACTCTCGGTCAGCAGGTACGCGTGATCGGCCCGGCGGGTGAGAGCTTCGAGGGCATGGCTGCAGATATCGATGCGGAGGGAGCGCTCCTCATTGATACGTCGACGGGGAGAAGACGTGTGTTGGCGGGAGATGTGTCCATCCGCCCGAAGGAATAGTATGGAGGAAAGAACTTGCTGCTAGTACTGGATATCGGCAACAGCAATATTGTCATGGGCGCCTACGACGGGCGAAAGCTGCTGCGGCATTGGCGCATCTCGACGGATCGGCAAAAGACAGGCGATGAGTACGGCATACTGATCAACGAACTGTTTCACTATCAGGGGATCCGCATGACGGATATTGAAGCAATCATCATCTCGTCCGTAGTGCCGCCGCTCGTTGTTCCTCTGCGCAAGATGTGCGAGCGTTATTTTCATATCCGCCCGCTGATTGTTGGACCGGGCATTCGGACCGGTATTCGTCTCAACTATGAAAACCCGCGTTCGATCGGCGCAGACCGTATTGTGAATGTCATCGGCGCTCATGAGCAGTACGGCGGTCCGCTCATTGTCATCGATATTGGGACGGCGACGACATTTGATATCGTGGCAGAGAACGGAGACTTTCTCGGCGGCGTCATTGCGCCGGGCCTCGGTTCCAGTGCCGAGGCGCTTTTCCAACGCGCGGCGCAGCTGCCGCGCATCGAGCTCGTACCGCCAAAGACGGTGGTCTGCCGCAGTACAATACAGGGCATGCAGGCAGGCATCATCTACGGCTATGTCGGGCAGATCGACGAGATCGTGCGCCGCATAAAGGCAGAGACCGCAATGGAGATGAAGGTTGTCGCGACGGGCGGCTTTGCACGTATGGTAGCGAAGGAGTCCAAGATGATCGACAAGGTCGATCATTTTTTGACGCTGACAGGACTGCGTGTCCTCTATGAGCGAAATCAGCCGTGAAGCCATTCAAAATCGGCCCGTTCACCTTTGATGAACCCGTATTCCTCGCGCCGATGGCGGGTGTAACGGATACCGCCTATCGTGTGATTGCACATGATATGGGCTGTCCGCTTGCATTTGCTGAGATGGTGAGCAGTCAGGGCATTCATTACCGCAATGAGCATACGATGAAAATGCTCCGAACGGAACCGGATGAGCGGCCGATTGCGATGCAGATATTCGCTAAGTCGGCCGCAATGGCGGCCGAGGCTGCCGCCTACATTGAGGAGATCGGGACGGCGGATATCCTCGACTTCAACATGGGCTGTCCTGCACCGAAAGTTGTGAAGAACGGCGAAGGTTCTGCGCTCATGCGTGATCCGAAAAGAGCGGAGGAGATCCTGACAGCGATCCGCCGCGCGACAAAGCTGCCGTTTACGGTAAAGATGCGGCTTGGCTGGGATGATTCCTCGCGCAATGCCGCAGAGATTGCAAAGATGGCAGAAGCGGTCGGCGTCGATGCTGTTGCCGTACATGGACGAACGCGCGAGCAGTTTTACAGCGGCAATGCGGACTATGCCGCGATTGCGGAGGTAAAACGCGCCGTCGGGATCCCCGTCATCGTGAGCGGAGATATCCGCCGCAGCGCTGATCTCTCGCGTGCGCTTGCGGTTACGGAGGCAGATGCGGTGATGATCGGACGCGGTGCGCAGGGGAATCCGTGGATTTTTCCGCAGCTTATCCACTGGCTGCGCACGGGAGAAGATCTTCCTCCGCCGACCCTTGCGGAGCGGGCGCAGGTGATCCTGCGCCATCTCGACCTCCTGATCGGCTATAAGGGAGAATATATTGGCATTCGCGAGATGCGCAGGCATGCGGCGTGGTATACGCGCGGTCTTGCCGGGAGCGCAGAGCTGCGCGAACAATTTAACCGCGCAGCATCGCGCGAAGATTTTGCACAGATCCTGCACGATGCGTGGGAAATATGAAAGGATTTATTATGAGCGACGATAAAAAAACGTCAGTCTGGTCGAAATATACGGCCGAAGAACGCGCCGCAGTGAACGAACTTGCGCAGGGATACATCGATTTCCTCTCGAACTGCAAGACGGAGCGCGAGAGCGTGACCGAGGCGGTGCGCCTTGCGAAGGCTGCTGGGTACCGCGATCTCGCGGACATCATCGCACAGGGGCTTTCTCTGAAGGCCGGCGATAAGGTCTATGCCGTCAATATGAAGAAGGCGATTGTTCTCTTTCATATTGGCGAGGCGCCGATTGAAAGCGGCATGAACATCCTCGGCGCCCACATCGACACGTGTCGCCTGGATGTTAAGCAGAATCCTCTCTATGAGGACAGCGGCCTTGCCTATTTCGACACACATTACTACGGCGGCATCAAGAAGTATCAGTGGGTGACGATTCCTCTTGCCCTGCACGGCGTAGTCGTGAAAAAGGATGGTACGGTCGTCGAGATTACGATCGGAGAGAAGGCAGATGATCCCGTCTTCTGCGTGACCGATCTGCTCATCCATCTGTCGCAGGAACAGCTCGAGAAGAAGGCATCGAAGGTCATCGAGGGGGAGAAGCTCGATGTTCTCATCGGCGGTCTCCCGCTCAAAAAGGAGGAGAAGGAATCTGTCAAAGACGGAATCCTTGCGCTCCTTCAGGAGCATTACGGCATTGCGGAGGAAGACTTCCAATCGGCAGAGCTCACGCTTGTCCCTGCGGGACGCGCACGCGAACTCGGATTTGACCGCAGCATGGTACTCGGCTACGGGCAGGACGATCGTGTCTGCTCGTATACGGCGCTCTGCTCCATGCTCGAGACTTCGCCGCTGCAGCGTACGACATGCTGTCTGCTTGTGGACAAAGAGGAGATTGGCAGCGTCGGCGCAACGGGAATGCAGTCACGCTTTTTTGAGAATATGGTCGCGGAGCTGCTCTCTGCCTGCGGCCAGTACACCGAGATCGCTCTGCGCCGTACGCTTGCACGCTCGAAGATGCTCTCCTCGGATGTGTCGAGTGCCTATGACGGCCTCTATGCGGACGCGTTTGAGAAGAAGAATGTTGCCTATCTTGGGCACGGCATGGTGTTCAATAAGTTTACAGGCGCGCGCGGAAAATCCGGCTCGAGTGATGCGAGTGCGGAGTACCTCGGACAGCTGCGCCGTATGATGGATGCGAACAATGTCAGCTACCAGCTCGCGGAGCTCGGCCGCGTCGATCTTGGCGGCGGCGGAACGATCGCCTACATCATGGCGCGTTACGGCATGGATGTCATCGACAACGGCGTTGCCGTGATGAGTATGCATGCGCCGTGGGAGGTCACGAGCAAGGTTGATATCTACGAAATGAAGAAGGGCTACGACGTGTTCCTGCGGAATGCGTGAGGGCTTGTAAATACTGCATGTCCCTGCCGTCAGATGGCGGCAGGGACATAATTTCTTTTAGGAAAGGGAGTACAGGTATGGTTTCGCAAGAGATGTATGAACTCGGCACGAAGAAATCCACGATCCGCACGATCTTTGAATACGGGCAGAAGCGTGCGGCGGAGGTCGGCGCGGAGAATGTCTTTGACTTCAGCCTTGGCAATCCGAACGTGCCGACACCCGACTTCATTCGGGACGCGGCGGTGGACATCCTGACACACAGTGACCCGATGGAGGTGCACGGCTACACAATTGCGCCCGGCAAACCGCAGGTGCGCGAGATCCTTGCCGCCGATATCAAAAAACGATTCGGCATGGAGGTCACGGGGAAAAATCTCTTTCTCACGGCGGGAGCGGCGGCATCTGTGACCATTGCGTTCAAGGCTCTTGCCGAGTCGGGCGATGAGTTCGTCACGATTGCCCCATTTTTTCCGGAGTACCGCGTCTTTGTCGAGGCGTGCGGGGGGCGGCTTGTCATCGTGCCCGCAAAGACGGACGATTTTCAGATCGACTTCACGGCACTCGAAGCGGCAATCACACCGCACACGAAAGCCGTTATCATCAATTCACCGAACAATCCGAGCGGTGCGGTCTACAGTGAGACGACCATTCGCCAGCTTGCAGAACTCCTGC
>ERZ772977.61-NODE-61-length-89554-cov-8.316842_pt1 | contig 89554 bp, 67 predicted proteins | sample MGYA00511131_ERZ772977 | MGnify/ENA primary metagenome ERZ772977 (study PRJEB29015, sample SAMEA2737935) | human oral metagenome | biome: human oral; feature: human-associated habitat; material: dental | place: China | collected 2151 ...
CCGACTTCATCGAGGGCTCGTGCAGCGCCACCGTCATCGAGCAGGTCAAGGCGCGCCAGGCCCAGGGCGCCAACGTGAGCGTGCAGACCGAACCGGGGCAGCCGGCGCTGAGCTTTGACAGCAAGCGCGGCATTCCCGCACGGCCGCGCCAGCAAGGCACCGACGGTGCCGATCAGCCGATGGCGAAGACGCGGCGTTGAGCCATGACGCGCCGGGCGCGGCCCCCAGGGGCCGCCCCGGCGCGTTTCATTTGGGGCCCCTGATCACGGTCCGGCCCCCCTCATCCAGCGGACCGACTTTTTTGCCCGCAGCGCCTGCCCCCTCCCCGCGTGCGCCCCGCATCCACACTACTCCACTGATCCACTGCCCCGCTGCCCACGGACCCTCTACCTGCAGGCAACGTCCCGGGCTGGCATACTGTGGCATCCTCCACTCTCCCCAGGACACCGCCATGACCATCAAGTCCCGTGCCGCCGTCGCCTTTGCCGCCGGCCAACCCCTGCAGATCGTCGAGATCGATGTCGAGCCGCCCCGCAAGGGCGAAGTACTGGTGCGCATCACCCATACCGGGGTCTGTCATACCGATGCCTTCACCCTGTCCGGTGACGATCCGGAAGGCCTCTTTCCCGTCGTGCTGGGCCATGAGGGCGCCGGCATCGTCGAATCCGTCGGCGAAGGCGTCACCTCCGTCAAACCCGGTGACCACGTCATCCCCCTCTACACCGCCGAATGCGGCGAGTGCCTGTTCTGCAAGAGCAACAAGACCAACCTCTGCACCTCGGTGCGCGCCACCCAGGGCAAGGGCGTGATGCCCGACGGCACCACGCGCTTCTCGTACAACGGCCAGCCGCTCTACCACTACATGGGCTGCTCCACCTTCAGCGAATACACCGTGGTGGCCGAGGTCTCGCTGGCCAAGATCAATCCGCAGGCCAACCCCGAACACGTCTGTCTGCTGGGCTGCGGCGTCACCACCGGCATCGGCGCCGTGCACAACACCGCCAAGGTGCAGGCCGGTGACTCGGTGGCCGTCTTCGGGCTGGGCGGTATCGGCCTGGCTGTCATCCAGGGTGCACGGCAGGCCAAGGCCGGGCGGATCATCGCCATCGACACCAACCCCGACAAGTTTCCGCTGGCCCGGCAGTTCGGCGCCACCGACTGCGTGAACCCGAAGGACCACGACAAGCCCATCCAGCAGGTGCTCATCGAGATGACCGGCTGGGGCGTGGACCACACCTTCGAGTGCATCGGCAACGTCAATGTCATGCGAGCTGCACTGGAAGCAGCCCACCGCGGCTGGGGTCAGTCGGTGATCATCGGCGTGGCCGGCGCAGGACAGGAGATCTCCACCCGCCCCTTCCAGCTGGTCACCGGCCGCCGCTGGCTGGGCACCGCCTTCGGCGGCGTGAAGGGTCGCACGCAGCTGCCTGGCATGGTGGAAGAAGCCATGCACGGCAAGATCGACCTGGCCCCCTTCGTGACCCACACCATGCCGCTGGACGACATCAACGACGCCTTCACGCTAATGCACGAAGGCAAGTCGATCCGCAGCGTGGTGCATTACTGAGCACCCTTCCTGTCACGACCGGCCGATACAACCGGCCGGCATGACGGCTCAGCCCCGGGGCCGTGCCTTCGGCCAGCGCCCGGGCCATGCCTTCAGCCGGCCCCACGGACACGAAACGATGAAACAGATCGAACAGCACGCCTGCTTCGGCGGCCGCCAGGAAGTCTGGCAGCACCCCTCCTCCTCCACCGGCACGCTCATGAACGTGGGCGTCTACCTGCCGCCGCAGGCGCTGGCCGGCGAGAAATGCCCCGTGCTCTACTGGCTTTCGGGCCTGACCTGCACCGAGCAGAACTTCATCACCAAGGCCGGTGCCCAGCAACACGCCGCCCGCCACGGCCTCATCCTGGTGGCCCCCGACACCAGCCCGCGCGGCAAGGACGTGGCCGATGACGAAGGCTACGATCTGGGTCAGGGTGCCGGCTTCTACGTGAACGCCACCCAGGCCCCTTGGGCCGACCACTACCGGATGTACGACTACGTGGTGGACGAGCTGCCGGCCCTCGTGGAAGCCCACTTCCCGGCCAGCGACGTGCGCAGCATCCTTGGTCATTCGATGGGCGGGCATGGTGCGCTTGTCGTGGCGTTGCGCAATCCCGAGCGTTACCGCCGTGTCTCGGCCTTCGCCCCCATCGTGGCCCCCTCGCAGGTGCCCTGGGGCCAGAAGGTTCTGGGCGCCTACCTGGGCAACGATCCGCAAGCCTGGAAGGCCTGGGACAGCGTGGAACTGGTCAAGGCCCTGGCCGCCGATCAAGGCAGCACCAGCATCCGCCCGCCCATCCTCATCGATCAGGGCGGTGAGGACGCCTTCCTGCACGAGCAGCTGCGCCCCGAACTGCTGGAGGCTGCCTGCGCCGCTGCCCGGCACCCGCTGGAGCTGCGCCTGCAACCCGGCTACGACCACAGCTACTACTTCATCGCCAGCTTCATCGGCGAACACATCGCGTGGCACGCACAGGCGCTGCAGGAAGCGTCGTAAGCAGCAAAGCCCTCATGCGGCGTCGTCGTGCCACCAGCATCAGTCCCCAGCCCGGGCGGCAGGCAGCCCCCAGGTACCCGCCCGGCCCGGTGGCCAGACAGCCTGCTTCAGCTCACCGGATCATCCAGCCCGATGTCCAGCGAGCGGCTGCTGTGGGTCAGATACCCCAGCGCAATGAAGTCCACACCTGCCGCTGCCACGCGATGAATGCGCTCGACCGTGATGCCGCCGGATGCCTCGGTGCGTGCCCTGCCCCGGCACATCGCCACGGCCTGCGCCAGCATCTCGTCATCCATGTTGTCGAGCAGCACCAGGTCGGCGCCCGCCTCCAGCGCCTCTTCCAGCTGACCCAGCGTGTCCACCTCCACTTCCAGCGGAATGAGGTGTCCGGCCGCCTGCCGGGCACGCCGGAGGGTCTGCGCCAAGCTGCCGGAATGCACCAGGTGGTTGTCCTTGATCAGGATGGCGTCATCCAGACCCATGCGGTGATTGCAGCCCCCGCCAGCGCGCACCGCGTATTTCTGCAGGACGCGCAGCCCGGGCAGGGTCTTGCGCGTGCAGGTGATGCGCGCGGCCGTGCCCTCGGTCTGTGCCACGGCAGCAGCCGTCAGGGTGGCGATGCCGCTCAGATGCGTCATGAAATTCAGCGCCGTGCGCTCGGCCGACAGCAGCGAACGCACCGGCCCCTGCACGCGTGCCAGCACCTGCCCGGGCCGTACCCGCTGCCCGTCCTGCGCCCGGGCCTGGAACGTCACGGCCGGATCGAACAGGTGAAAGGCCAGGCGGGCCAGGTCCAGCCCGGCCACCACGCCCGGCTCACGACTGGTCACGTCAAAACAGGCCGTGGCCGAAGGCGGAATGACGGCAGCCGACGTGATGTCGCCACGCCGTCCCAGGTCCTCGGCCAGCGCCTGTCGCACGAACGGCTCCAGCACGACATCGGGCAGCGGGAATGGCACGCCGCCGACGTCGGCCGGACCGGACGGTGACGCATCCATACCCTGCGCGCCGCCCCCGGAAATTCCGGTATCCGGGCCCGGCATGGGCCGCGTGTTCGATGCAGATTCCGACGACATCCTGTGATCTCCTTGTGGGTTAATTCTGTGTGATGCCACGACGCCCGCTCAGCCCTTGAGGAACGACAATCGCCCCCCCGAGATGAGGCTTTCGGACAGCACGCTCTCGTGAAAGCGATACAGACGGGCCGGACGGCCGCGCGAGGTCGCCGTGCTCTGGTCAACGGGCTTCAGCAGTCCCTGATGCAGGACCTGACGACGAAAATTCTGTTTGTGCAGCTCGCAGCCCACCAGCGCCTCCACACTCTTCTGCAGCTGCAGCAGACTGAAGCGCTCAGGCATCAGGTCGAAGATGACCGGCCGGTACTTTATCTTGGCGCGCAGCCGCGACACGGCCGTGGCCAGCACGCGGCGATGATCGTGCTGCATGGCGCGGCCTGTCAGCGCCATGTCGAAGTCCACCTGCGGATGCAGCGACTCCGGCACCAGCCCCGCTTCATAGAGCAGCTCGTAGCGCTGCAGCGTGCGCTCCTCCGACCACTCGCAGGGCGGCAGCCCCCACAGCAGGTCAACCCGGTTGCGACGCTCCCGGCGCATGGCTGCCGCCCCGGCCTGCGCCACCCAGGCATCCAGTCGCGGCAGGATCACGCGGGCAATCCAGTCCCGCCGGCCATCGCGCAGATCTTCCCACGGGAAATAGTCGTACCAGTCGAACCAGCGCGCATCCGGGCTCAGCTCCGTCTCGTTGGCCTCGCTCACCAGTCCCAGGTAGCTCACGTACAGCACTGGCAGCCCCTGGTCGTTCTGACGCCGGGTGTCCACGAAGGTGTAGAGCTGCTCCACGTAACCCATGGGCTGTGCGGTCTGCTGCGCCACCCACAGCCGCACACCCGACTGCAGCGAGCGATGCACGGGCGACAGCGGTCCCTGCGGCAGCATGGTGCCGTTGCCCACGGTCAATACACGGGCCTTGAAGTCCGTCACCGCAACCAGCACCGTGACCAGCTCGACGATGCCTTGCGCCGCGCCGGTCTGTTCGAGAGAGGCATCCATCCAGCAGAAATCCGAGAGGGTTACGAAAATTCTACCCGTCCGGAAGGGTGATCGTTTGACAGGGACAATGACACGCCCCTATTATACTCAACCTGAGCATAAGCATGACGACGCGGATCCGAAGGCTCCCGAGTCCATGCCTTCCTGCACGCCGTTTCCGATGCAAGGAGTCTGGTGTGCGGAGCACGGCATGAAGCCCCCGGAACGGAAGGTCCGGCGCGCATCGCACCATCGTTTCCCCGTTGAGACCTGTCCGGACACGCCATGGATTCCGGTCGATTCCTGAGTTCCGATCAATTATGCTCAAACTGAGCATAAAGTGACAGCTGGCAGATATTCTCATCCCCACCACCAACCCTCACCCGCCCTGCTGTCCCGCACAGCCCATAACCCCGCACCCACCAAAGAGGATCCCGACGATGATGGAAGTCCTGCACAGGGTTTTCGACTATGACCTGCCCGACGCCAAGGCCCCCACCACGGCCTGCAGCATCCGGCAGGCCTGGGCCAAGGTACCCGATGCCCTGGGCCCCGATGAGGCCAGGGCGTTGAAAGAACGCATTGCGGCCCTGCTGCACGAACGCAATGCCGTGCTGGTGGCCCACTACTACGTGGATCCCGACATCCAGGATCTGGCCCTGGAAACCGGCGGCTGCGTGGGCGACTCGCTGGAGATGGCCCGCTTCGGTGCCTCCCATCCGGCGCGGATGCTGGTGGTGGCCGGCGTGCGCTTCATGGGCGAGAGCGCCAAGATCCTCTGCCCGGACAAGACGGTGCTGATGCCGGACCTGGAAGCGGAATGCTCGCTGGACCTGGGCTGCCCCGAGGACGAGTTCTCGGCTTTCTGCGACCAGCACCCGGACCGGACGGTGGTGGTGTATGCCAACACCAGTGCCGCCGTGAAGGCGCGTGCCGACTGGGTCGTCACCTCGTCAGTGGCACTGGAGATCGTCACCCACCTCAAAGAACGGGGAGAAAAGCTCATCTGGGGACCGGATCGGCACCTGGGCGACTACATCCGCCGCCAGACCGGCGCCGACATGCTGCTGTGGCAGGGTTCGTGCATCGTGCACGACGAGTTCAAGGCCGAGGAGCTGCTGGCGCTGAAGGCCGAACATCCGGATGCCATCGTGCTGGTGCATCCGGAGTCACCGGCCAGCGTGGTGGAGATGGCCGATGTGGTGGGCTCCACCAGCAAGCTGCTCAAGGCCGCCGTGGAACGCCCCGAACATACCTTCATCGTGGCCACCGACCAGGGCATCCTGCACGAAATGCGCAAGCAGGCGCCTCACAAGACCTTCCTGGCTGCCCCCACGGCCGGTAACGGCGGTACCTGCAAGAGCTGCGCCTTCTGCCCCTGGATGGCCATGAACGGCCTGGTGGGCATCCACGACGCACTGCGCCACGGCCACAACGAGATCCTGCTGGACAGCGCACTGGGCCAGGCCGCCCGCAAGCCGCTGGAACGCATGCTGAACTTTGCCGAACAGCTCAAGCGCCAGCAGGCCGCCAATGTCTTCAACGGGATGGGACCGGCATGAAACCACTGAATATCGACCACGACGTGATCATCGTGGGCAACGGGCTGGCAGCGCTGACACTGGCGCTCTCACTGCCGGAGAGCCTGCGCATCGCGCTGCTGTGCAAGTACCGGCTTGATGACAACGCCAGCAGTCGCGCGCAGGGCGGTATCGCCGCCGTGCTGGACAGGCTGGACCGACTGGATGATCACGTGGCCGACACGCTGGTGGCCGGTGCCGGGCTGTGCGACGAGGCCGCGGTACGCGCCATCCTCTCGCAGGGACGGGCCGCCATCGAATGGCTGATCGGCACGGGCGTGCCCTTCAGTCGCACGGACACCGGCAGCCTGCACCTGACACGCGAAGGCGGGCACGGTGCCAGCCGCATCGCCCACGTGGCCGACCACACCGGGCTCTCGATCATGCAGGCGCTCTACCGGGCCGTGGCCAGCCGCCCCAACATCCGGCAGCTGGAACAGACCATGGCCGTGGACCTGCTGCAGGACGACGAGGAGCGCTGCGTGGGCGTGCGCGTACTGCACCAGGGGCAGCTGCAACCAATGCTGGCCACGTCTGTCGTGCTGGCCAGCGGCGGTTGCGGCCAGGTCTATGCACGCACCACCACCCCGACTGCCTGCACCGGCGACGGCATTGCCATGGCCTTCCGGGCCGGCTGCGCGGCGGCCAACATGGCCTTCATGCAGTTCCACCCCACCGGCTTCGCCGGGCATGCCGGACCTTCCCGCTTCCTGACGGACATCGGTGCCGGGCTGTCCGATACCGACGGGCAGGAACCGATCTTCCTGATCTCCGAAGCCGTGCGCGGCGAAGGGGGCATACTGCGCAATGAAGCCGGCGAGCGCTTCATGCCCAGCTACGACTCGCGCGCCGAACTGGCTCCCCGCGACATCGTGGCCCGCGCCATTGCCGCCGAGATCGGCAGGCAGTCACTGCCCCACGTCTGGCTGGACATCAGCCATCGCCCCCCCAGCTTCATCCTGGAGCACTTCCCCACCATCCATGCGCATTGCCTGGCGCACGGCATCGACATCACGCGCAGCCCGATTCCGGTCGGCCCGGTGCAGCACTACACCTGCGGCGGCATCGTCTGCGACACGGCCGGGCACACCCAGGTGGAGAACCTGTTCTGTCTGGGCGAAGCCGCCTGCACCGGCCTGCATGGCGCCAACCGGCTGGCCAGCAACTCGCTGCTGGAATGCGTGGTGATGGGCCGCAATGCCGCCCGGGCCATTGCGGACGGCGCCCGCTGGCACCATCCGATGATCCGAACCATGACGATGGTCTCGAAGCACGACATGGCGCAGTACGCGCCCTCCGCGCCCCACGAAACGACCGCGACAGCAGCCGACCGGGATGGATCTACCCTCTCTGCGCAGCACTTGCCCGCCAGCAGGGTCGCCGACGAATCCGGCACCGCCCTGCCGCCTTTCGACCGTCGCAGCCTGCAGGCGCTGGTGAGCCGGGACCTTGGCATCCTGCGCAGCACGCCGGGCTTGGCCCATGCCCACGCCGTGCTGACCGCCTGGCAGGCACGCGCTCCGCACCCGGCCAGCGTGTCCGAGCATGAGGATCTCAACCTGCTCACCTGCGCGCGGATCATCGAGGCCAGCGCCCGGCAATGCCCGACCAGCATCGGCGCACACTGCAACGTGGACCTGACAGCGGCCCCGCCGCCGACAGCCCCTACGGCGTCTCGGCGGCAGCCGTCAGCACAGCCCGGCGCGTGAACAGCGCCTTCACCTCCGGCTGGTGGCGGATGCCAGACCAGCGGCAGCCGGCCCGCGCTTGTCAACCGGGGCGCCCGTGCGGATACTTTCGGGCTGTCCCGGCCACTCCCGCGCCGGCGCCGGTCCATCTGCCCGCCCGTTCCATGTCCATCGCCGCCCTGCCCCGCCCCGCCGACGAGCTGCCCGCCATCTATCAACAGTTTCTGGCGGACCTGCGCGCCAGCGGCTTTACCGGCGAGATCCAGGACGACTACGCCACCCGCACGCTGTTCGCCACCGACAACTCGCTCTACCAGCTGGTCCCGCAGGCCGCCGTCTTCCCGAAGGACGCTGAGGACGTGCAGCGCGTGGCCACGCTGCTGGGCCAGCCTGCCTACCAGACGGTGGCGCTGGCACCGCGCGGCGGCGGCACCGGCACCAACGGCCAGTCACTCACCCACGGGCTGGTGATGGACCTGTCGCGGCACATGAACCGCATTCTGGAGATCAACGCCGAGGAAGGCTGGGTGCGTGCCCAGGCCGGCGTGGTGAAGGACCAGCTCAACGCCGCGCTCCGCCCTCACGGCCTCTTCTTTGCCCCCGAGCTGTCCACCTCCAACCGGGCGACGCTGGGCGGCATGATCAATACCGACGCCAGCGGTCAGGGAAGCTGCACCTACGGCAAGACGCGCGACCACGTGCTGGCGCTGGACTACGTGCTGCTGGGCGGCGAGCGCTTTGTCAGCCAGCCGGTGGACGATGCAGGACTGGAAGCACTGTGTGCGCAGCCCGGGCGCATCGGCAAGGTTCACCGCACGGCCCGCCGCATTGCTGACGAGCAGGCCGATCTCATCCGTGCGAAGTTTCCGAAGCTCAACCGCTGCCTGACCGGCTATGACCTGGCGCACCTGCGTCGTCCTGACGGCCGCTTCGACCTCAACAGCGTGCTGTGCGGCGCCGAGGGCTCACTGGGCTTCGTGGTGGAGGCGCGGCTCAACGTGCTGCCCATCCCGAAGTATTCGGTGCTGGTGAACGTGCGCTACGCCGCCTTCATGGATGCGCTGCGCGACGCCCGGGCACTGATCGCGCAGAAGCCCCTGTCCATCGAGACGGTGGATTCCAAGGTGCTGCTGCTGGCCATGAACGATTTCGTCTGGAACAGCGTGTCGGAATACTTTCCGGAGCAGGAAGGCGAGCAGACACTGGGCATCAACCTGGTGGAATTCAGCGGCGATGACCCGGTCGAGGTGGACGCGCGCGTGCAGCGCTTCGTGAATCACCTGCAGACCGACACCACCGTGCGCCGTCTGGGCCACACGCTGGCGGTGGGTTCGGACGCCGTCAAGCGCGTCTATGCCATGCGCAAGCGTGCCGTGGGCCTGCTGGGCAACGTGCAGGGCGAAGCCCGACCGCAGCCCTTCGTGGAAGACACGGCCGTGCCCCCCGAGAACCTGGCGGAATACATTGCCGAGTTCCGCGCACTGCTGGACAGTCACGGCCTGCAATACGGCATGTTCGGCCACGTGGACGCCGGCGTGCTGCACGTGCGCCCGGCGCTGGACATGAAGGATCCGAAGTACGCGGCGCTGGTGCGTCCGATCAGCGATGCAGTGGCAGCCCTTGCGCAGCGCTACGGCGGCCTGCTGTGGGGCGAGCACGGCAAGGGCGTACGCTCGGAATACGCCGAGGCGTATTTCGGTGAGCTGTATCCGTCACTGCAGAAGCTCAAGGCCGCCTTCGACCCGCACAACCAGATCAACCCGGGCAAGATTGCCACGCCGTGGCAGAGCCAGGCGCAGCTGATGAAAGTCGATGGTGTGCCCACGCGCGGCGAGCACGACCGGCAGATCGACGAGCGCGTCTGGCAGAGCTATGGTGCGGCCATGCACTGCAACGGCAACGGCGCCTGCTACAACTATGACCCCGACGACGCCATGTGCCCGTCATGGAAGGCCACCCGCCAGCGCCAGCACTCGCCCAAGGGGCGAGCATCCTTGATGCGCGAATGGCTGCGCCTGCAGGGCAACGCCGGGGTGGACGTGCTGGAACTGTCGCGCAATCCGCCGGGGTTCTTCCGCAGCTTCTGGCAGCGCTGGCGCAATACCCGCGCTGCACGGCAGCAGGCACCGGACTTCTCGCACGAGGTGTACGAGGCCATGGCCGGCTGCCTGTCCTGCAAGGCCTGTGCCGGGCAGTGTCCCATCAAGGTGAACGTGCCGGATTTCCGCGCGCGCTTCCTGCAGCTCTACCACCAGCGCTACCTGCGCCCGCTGCGCCATTACCTCATCGGCTCGCTGGAATTCTCCATGCCGTGGTTTGCCCACGTGCCGTGGCTCTACAACGGCATCATGGGCAACGGCTGGGTGCAGCGCATGATGGAAAAGCATGTAGGCATGGTGGACAGCCCGCTCATCAACCGCATGGCACTCCAGCCCGTACTGCAGCGATGGCAGGTGAGCACCGCCACACCGGCCGCGCTGGCTGCACTCTCTGCCGACGAACGCGCACGCAGCGTCATTCTGGTTCAGGACAGTTTCACTCGATACTTCGATACCGAACAACTGGCGGATTTCATCGAGCTGGCCGCACGACTGGGCCTGCGCGTCTGGCTGGCACCGCTGCACGCCAACGGCAAGCCGCTGCAGGTGCAGGGCTTCCTGCCCGCCTTCGAGCGCGTGGCACGTCGCCACATCCGCGCCCTGCAGGCGCTGGCCCGGTTCGACATCCCGCTGGTGGGGCTGGACCCGGCCATGACGCTGGTGTTCCGGCAGGAGTACGCCAAGATCGACGGCATCCAGGATCTGCCCCGGGTGCTGCTGCCGCAGGAATGGCTGCTGCAGGCGCTGGCAGAAGGACCGGCGGCACGGAAGCTGGCTGAGGTTCTGTCCCCCTCCGCCACGACAGCCACCGATGCCGCCAGCCCGAACGGTGATACCCGCCAGAACATCGGCTTCCCGGAGACCTATCGTCTGCTGGCCCACTGTACCGAGAAGACCAACCAGCCCGACAGCAACGGCCAGTGGGTGAAGGTGTTCCGCCACTTCGGGCTGACGCTGCAGGTACAGGCCACCGGCTGCTGCGGCATGGCCGGCACCTATGGCCACGAGACCCGCAACCTGGCCACCTCGCGCCTCATCTACTCGCAATCGTGGCAGGCGCAGGTGGACCGCCCCGCCGAGACGGCCGGCGAGGCCCTGGCCACCGGCTATTCCTGTCGCAGCCAGGTCAAGCGCATGGCCCACCGCCAGCTGCGCCACCCGCTGCAGGTGCTGCTGGCACGGGTTCGTGCGGGGGATGAGGGCCGCGCGGGCGCGGGGCGATAGGAGCTGACAGATACAGTCCATAGCCTGTATGACGCAAATACAGGCTATACTATGTATTGTCAAAATACAGCCTAGGGCCTGTACATGCCTGATCGTCCCCTTCCACAGGACTTCCGCGTCCAGATTCCCGAGCAGCTTCCCCTGTTGCTGCAGGGCTTTCGTAAGGCTGCCGGCCTGACACAGGCCGAGACCGCCCGTCGTCTGGGCGTGACCCAGCAGACCTTCTCCAGCCTGGAGCGCAACGCCCACCGGATGAGCGCCGAGCGCCTGACGGCATTGCTGAGCCTGCTGGGGGTGTCGCTGGTATTGCGGCAGGATCGCATCGGTGGTGCCCGAGGGGCATCCGAAGCCTCTGACGCAAATCCGGAGGGCCCGAGGGCCACCCGCACGCCTACGGCCGGTTCGGCATGGCCTTCCTCCGGGTCTGACCCTTACGTTTGGTAACACGGAAGCATCCAGAATTCTGTGTGCGCCCCATCAGCACGTTGACCCTAACAAACATACGTTCACAACACAATCAAAAAGTCAACTTATCGAAAGCTATTATACAATAATTACATTTCCAGCATGGAATCATACGAAAACAATCAGAGGAGACTTAACATGCTTCGCAAAACAATCCAAGCATTCACCCTGTTCGCCTTGCTTTCCACGCCCATCGCGTCGTTTTCATCAGAAGCCAGCGTCATTACAGGACAAAAAAGCCATTTCAACAACCTCATCGAGGCTCAAGGCCTAAAACAAGTAATTCAAGCCATAACCCGCAATGACAGCGACACATTCAACAAGTCTTTCACGCACACCACAGAAATAATTCAACTAAAAACGGGACGAAATTCCTAGAAGGATGGGACAATAATGAACATACAAAAACCAGAGCAGCGTTATTCATCCACCCGCACGGAGGAGTAAGCGCAGCCTTATTCGACATAAGCAGAAACCGCATCAACTACTACAGCAACAACACAGAAACCAATCAAGACGCTTCATTTCAGGCATGGGTGAGAATATTTGCACCAACAATTACCTCACCAAACCAGAACCATCACGACACGAAGACCTTACGAAAAAAGTCCGAATGGGACAATACACACGGAGAACAAAATCTCCGTAAAATCGCATCCCTTATATGGGATTACGACGGATCAAAAATCAGCACAAACTGGGAGATGAACGAAGAGGTGACATCCATAATTGTTAGGGCAGTCAATGAGATAAACTCATGCACAAGAAGCGCACGACTGATCTACATGCCAGGGACGATACTCAATAATGGCGTAGACATATTCAGCCAGGCACTTGATATCATCGACTTCATCAGGGCAATCGCAACAAACAGACGAGCCGAATCGTGCATTGTCATGACTGCATCCCGATGGAGGTCGCCAATAGAAATGGCCTCTATGGGAATTTAACCCCCCAAACCCAGACACGAACTTGAAAGCCAAAACAACGGAAGGGGCAGAGCCCCTTCTGAATAACGATCAAAATAAATAAAACATAAATCACACTTCAAACATCAAACACAACAAGCATTGCAGACAACAAGACAACTTGCCATGTCGATTGAATCCATAGAGAACGCCAGCAGTTGGTTTGACGGCCCGTGGAGCCTGCTCGCATTACTAATCCTTGCCACAACCTCCCTAATCGGCGCCAACTGGATAAAAAAAACATTCGGAAGATACGTTTTTTTGCTAATTCTATTTGCAATATGGCTTGCTTTTATATTATTTACCGGAAACTCTGACAAAACAACACCCCCATCCCCTTTGCCCCCGCAATCTTACGTAACGCATAAATTGACGTGAACAATCAAAACCCATATTTGATGCAATAGGGTGATCTTGAGATGTACCATCGGTGCTTCCACAACCCGACCGGAGACCGCCATGAAGCTCTATGTCAGCCCCACCTCGCCCTATGGGCGCATCTGCCTGGCCCGCGCGCTGCTGCTGGGTCGCAACGATCTGTCGCTGCAAATGGTGGACCCATGGCAGAACCCGCCGGAACTGGAGGCCATCAACCCGTTGAGCCAGATTCCGGTGCTGGTGCTGGATGACGGCAAGACCGCTGTTCCGGGCACGCTGCCCATCTGCCTGTACCTGGGTGGTGCCATGCCACCGGCGGCCGAGCTGTCGGCCGTCTCCCAGACGCATGCGCTGCTGGAGATGCTGATCCAGATCGTGAAGCTGGTGCGCTTCAAGGCGCCGGACACGGCCGACCATCCGCTGGTGGAGCGCTGTGTCACGGCACTGAAGCGTGCGCTGGCGCGGGTGCCCGCCTTTGACGGCAACAGCCAAGCCTGGCCGGACGTGATGCTGGCGGTCGTGCTGCTGACCGTGAAGCTGCGCCGCCCCGAGGAATTCGAGGCAGCTGCACGGCCCGACACGAAAACAGCCGTGGAAGCCTTTGCCGCAACATCGCTGGCGAAGAAAACGGCCCCCGAAGCTCTGGCAGCAACCAAAGCCACGACAGTCGGCGAGCTTTGACTCCAGCCGGCCAGTGTCATGCCCAGCACTGCAATACGGTCGGTGCCGACGCGCCGTCCGTCCGGCCCTGCAGGCTTCCCGTGAGGTGACATAGCCTGTATCTTCCGCTCACCGTCGGTGATGGCAACACTCGTATCATCACCGGCCCTGCACCCGGAACGACAGGAGGTTGTCATGTCAGGAGCCCGAGGAATCCGAACCCGCCTGAGCCTGCTGCTGGGCCTTGCCCTGCTGCCGCTGACGGTCATGGCGGACGCCCCTGCCCTGCCGGCCCCCAAGCCCCAGCGCATCGGACAGGTGCAGTTCGAGCCGTGCATCCTGCAGGCGCCTTCGGGTCTGGAGCAACGCGCCCGTGCCTTGTGTGGTTCGCTGAAGGTGCCCGAGAACCCGCAACTGCCTCAGGGACGACAGATCGAGTTGAAACTGGCGTGGGTGCCGCCGCTCAAGTCCTTCATGGCCCAGAAGGATCCGGTCTTCCTGCTGTCGGGCGGCCCGGGACAGGACACGCTGCAGACCTATGCGGCCCTGGCGCCCAGCCTGGCCGAGATACGGCAGCGCCGGGGCATGGTGCTGGTGGATCAACGCGGCACGGGCGGATCGAACCGGCTGGATTGCCCGATGGCGCCCGGTACCGACATGCTGTCGATGCCGCCCCAGGCGCTGGTGGCGTTCACCCAGGCCTGTCAGAAGGCACTGGCAGACAAGGCGGACCTGCGCTTCTACACCACCACCGATGCCGTGCGCGATCTGGAGGCCGTGCGCAAGGCCCTGGGGCTGGAGCGGATCAATCTGCTGGGCATCTCCTACGGCACACGGGTGGCGCTGCAGTACGCCCGGCAATATCCGCAGCAGACGCGAGCACTGATCCTGGATTCTCCCCTGCCCAATGGGCATTATCTGGGCGAGCTGGATGCGCGCCAGCACGAGGATGCGCTGAAGCGCCTGCTGGCACGCTGCACGGAAGACGCCACCTGCCGCAAGGCCCTGGGCGATCCGTACCCGCAGCTGCTGCAGGTGCTGGAAAAGTTGCGGGCCAAGCCGGTGGAGGTGAACCTGAAGCTGCCGCCCCGGGGCGAGTGGGTTCGCCAGCGTCTGACGGACGAGACCATGGCCTCACTGGTGCGCCTGCTGGCCTATTCGCCCGAGACGGCCAGCATGCTGCCGCTGCTGATCCATCAGGCCGCCCAGGGGCACTACGAAGTGCCCGGCTATCTGGCGCGGCAGATGAACGAGCAGCTTCGGGAGATTCTGGCGATGGGCATGTACACCGCCGTGGCATGCACCGAAGACATCGACAGTTTCCAGAAACCCGCAGGCCAGCCCGACCCGCTGATGCTGAATGCCAACATCAGGGCCATGGCCCAGGCCTGCCGCAGCTGGCCCCGGGGTGAAGTCCCGGCAGGGTTCGACAAGCAGATTTCACCGGACATCCCCGTGCTGGCGCTGACCGGCGAGTTCGACCCCACCCTTGGTCACGCCATGGGCGAGGCGGCCGTGGCGGGGCTGAAGAACGCGCGTCATCTGCACCTGAAGCATCAGGCGCACAACGTGATGTCGGCGGGCTGCATGCCCGAGCTGATGGCGGAGTTTCTGCGGCGCCCTGACGCCGCTGCGCTGGATGCCAGCTGTCTGGACGAGCTGAAGCCCGTTCCGCTGCTGCTGCAATGGCCGCAGCCGTCGCGCTGACAAAAGAGAGAAAAAGAAAGAGAGATGGTGCCCGGGGTCGGACTCGAACCGACACGCCTCGCGGCGGGGGATTTTGAGTCCCCTGCGTCTACCAGTTTCACCACCCGGGCATGGCTGCTGCCATGAAGGACGGGGCCGCTTCCTGTAACATCGACATCCGGCTGGCATTATGGCCCAAGTCCAAGGCCTGCGGCAACCGCCCGGCCCCGGGCAGTGGCAATTGCGCCGCCTCGCGCCCTGCGCCCCCTGCAGCCCGCTTCCGGGTCTGCGTGCCCCCGCCTGCCTCATGCCGTTTTCTTTCCCGCCTTCTGCCATGGGCTCCTCGCCTTTCCCGCACCATCGTCTGGGCCATGTGCCCGTACAGATATCGCCGCTGGAAGAATCCCACCTGCCGCTGCTGATGCAGGTGCAGAAGCAGGCCTACGCCGGCCTGCCGGTGCTGGAGCCCGTGGAGTTCTTCCAGAACCGCCGGCAACTTGCACCGCAGGGATGCCTGGTGGCGCTGGCCGGCAACCGGGTGGCGGGCTATCTGGTCTCGTATCCGTGGGACGACGGGCTGCCGCCCGCGCTGGGGGAGCTGCTGGATGCGCTGCCCGAACCGGGCCGGCACTGGTTCGTCCACGACTGCGCCGTGAGCCCCGAATGGCATGGCCGGGGCGTTGCCCAGCGCCTGCTGGCCGCCACCGTGGCGGCTGCGCGCCAGCAGGGTCTGAGCAGCCTGCGGCTGGTGTCACTGGCCGGTGCGGTTCGTTTCTGGCAGCGCCATGGCTTTCAGGACGTGACACCCACACCACGCCTGCAGACCAAGCTGGCCGGTTATGGCGCTGGCGCCCGACTGATGCAGCGTCGGATCCTGGCAGAGCCGGCCCCTTCCGCATGAGGCCATCACGCGACGCGGCACCTTCCCCCGCCCCGTGATGCCCGCCCCTTTTTCTGATCCATCCCGATGAAGCTGTCCGATTTCGACTATCACCTGCCCGAGGAACTGATTGCCCAGTACCCGCCCGAGCAACGCGCCGGCGGGCGGCTGCTGGACGTGACGACGCTGATGCGGCTGCCCGAGGCCACCGCTGCCGACCGGCGGCTGGCCGATCTGCCGGAACTCATCGCGCCCGGCAGCCTGCTGGTGTTCAACGACACGCGGGTCATCCACGCGCGGCTGGCCGGGCGCAAGGAAAGCGGCGGACGCATCGAGGTGATGGTCGAGCGCATCGACGGCGAGCACGAGGTGCTGGCGATGGTGCGCGCCAGCCACCCGCCCAAGGCGGGCAGCCGGCTGTACTTCGGGCCGGAAGACGCCACGGAGGGCGCCACGGTCGTCTCGGCGCGCGAGCCGGGCAGCATGATGCTGCGCATCCGCTTCGATGCACCGGCAGCCGGGGTGCTGGAGCGGCTGGGCGAGCTGCCGCTGCCGCCCTACATCCAGCACCAGCCGGATCAGGCCGACGAGGCGCGCTATCAGACCGTGTTCGCCCGCGAGCCGGGCGCGGTGGCCGCCCCCACGGCCGGCCTGCACTTTGATGAGGCGCTGCTGGCGGCGCTGCGAGCGCGCGGCATCGAAAGCGCACACCTGACACTGCATGTGGGCGCGGGCACCTTCCTGCCGGTGCGCACCGAAGACCTGTCGCAGCACCACATGCACAGCGAGCGCTACACGCTGTCGCCCGAAACGGCACAGGCCATCGCCCGCGCCAAGTCCGAAGGACGCCCGGTGGTGGCCATCGGCACCACGGCGCTGCGGGCGCTGGAGGCCAGCGGCGGCGTGGCCGGCAGCGGTGAGACGGATCTGTTCATCACCCCGGGCTACCGCTTCCGGGTGGTGGACCGGCTGTTCACCAACTTCCACCTGCCCAAGTCCACGCTACTGATCCTGGTGAGCGCCTTTGCGGGTCGCGAGATGATCCGCCGCGCCTACGCGCACGCGATCGCGCAGCGCTATCGCTTCTTCAGCTATGGCGATGCCATGCTGCTGGATCGCGCCCCTGTGGATAGAGACGCCTGAACAGGCCCCATCCGGGATGATCCGGGCTGCCCCAGGCATGTCCGGTTCCATGGGCCCAGGCCCGGCGTGATCCGGCGCCCCCTTTCATCCTGCCGGTACCTTACACTCGCTGCCGCGGCCCCGCCTTCTGCAGCCGCTTCCCCGAATCACCTCCTTCCGTCATTTCATGCTGCACTACACGCTGAACCACACCGACGGCCTGGCCCGCCAGGGCACGCTGCGGCTCAACCACGGCGAAATCGAAACCCCGATCTTCATGCCGGTGGGCACCTACGGCGCCGTCAAGGGCATGTCGCCGGCCGACCTGGAGGTGGTGGGCGCGCGCATCATTCTGGGCAATACCTTCCACCTGTGGCTGCGGCCCGGCACGACCGTGATGGAGAAGCTAGGCGGGCTGCACGGCTTCAACGGCTGGCACCGTCCCATCCTGACCGATTCGGGCGGCTTCCAGGTCTGGAGCCTGGGCGATCTGCGCAAGATCTCGGAAGAAGGCGTGCGCTTTGCTTCGCCCATCAATGGTGACAAGCTGTTCCTGACGCCCGAGGTCTCGATGCAGGTGCAGCGGGCGCTGAATTCGGACATCGCCATGGTGTTCGACGAATGCACGCCCATCGAGATCAATGGCCGCCCCACCACCCATGAAGAGGCCGCCCGCTCGATGCAGCTGTCGCTGCGCTGGGCACGCCGCAGCCGCGACGAGTTCCTGCGTAGCGAGAACCCCAACGCCCTGTTCGGGATCGTGCAGGGCGGCATGTTCGAGGACCTGCGCGACGAGTCGCTGGCAGGCCTGACTGACATCGGTTTCGAGGGCTATGCGGTGGGCGGCCTTTCGGTGGGCGAGCCCAAGGAAGACATGCTGCGCATCCTGGACCACATCGGCCACCGCCTGCCCGCCGATCGGCCCCGCTACCTGATGGGGGTGGGTACGCCCGAGGACCTGCTCGACGGCATCGCCCGTGGCATCGACATGTTCGACTGCGTGATGCCCACCCGCAACGCCCGCAACGGGTGGCTGTTCACCCGCTTTGGCGACCTGAAGATCCGCAACGCCCGCTGGCGCGACGATGAGCGCCCGCTGGACCCGACCTGTCAGTGCAGCACCTGCCGCCACCATTCGCGCGCCTACCTGCACCACCTGCAGCGGGTGGGCGAGATGCTGGGCGCGCACCTGGCCACCGTGCACAACCTGCACTTCTATCTGGACCTGATGGCCCAGGCACGCCAAGCCATTGCCGAGGGGCGCTTTGCGGCCTTCCACGCCGCCTTCCTGAAGGACCGGCAGCGCGGGCTGGACGGCTGAGGCGGCGCGCCCTCACGGCGCCTTCCGGCGCCGTCATCCGGGAATGATCACGGGGCCGACCGCTTCGGCGGCCCCTGCGCGATACTGCAGCGCCGGCCATGGCCGCGACCGCCCGGCAGACGGCCCGTCGCTATAATGACGGGTTCACCCATCCATCCCTTCAACCCTGAAAGGAACCCTATCGTGATTTCCACCGCCTACGCGCAGACTGCCGCCCCTGCCGGCGCCGAGAGCCAGCTGCTGGGCTTTCTGCCCATCATCCTGATGTTCGTGGCCATGTATTTCCTGATGATCCGTCCGCAGATGAAGCGGGCCAAGGAGCATCGGAACATGCTGGCAGCGTTGCAAAAAGGCGATGAAGTGGTGACGGCTGGCGGGATCGTCGGCCGGGTCACCAAGGTCGGCGACGCCTATGTTACCGTCGAAGTTTCTGCTTCTGGCGACAAGTCCATCGAAATGAACTTCCAGAAGTCCACCGTCCAGACCCTTCTGCCGAAGGGCACCATCAAGGCCATCTGAGTGTGAATCGATATCCGTTCTGGCGATATGCCCTCATCGGGCTGGCGCTGATCTTCAGCCTGATCTATACCCTCCCCAACTTCTACGGCGAATCGCCAGCGGTTCAGATATCGAGCCAGAAGGCGACCATCAAGGTCGACGCGGCCACCGAAAGCCAGGCGCTGGCCGCGCTCGACAAGGCCGGCATCCCCAACACGGGGGTGCTGCGCGACGACAACTCCGTCAAGATCCGCTTCGAGTCCACCGATACCCAGCTGCGCGCCCGCGACGTGCTGGAGAAGGCGATGAACCCGGATCCCGCCGATCCGGTCTACATCACCGCGCTGAACCTGCTGTCGGCTTCGCCCACGTGGCTGACCCAGCTGCACGCCCTGCCCATGTACCTGGGTCTGGACCTGCGCGGCGGTGTGCACTTCCTGATGCAGATCGACACCACCGAGGCGCTGAACAAGCGCCTGGACAGCGCGATGGCCGACGTGCGCACGCTGCTGCGCGACCGCAAGGTGCGCCACAACGGCATCAAGCGCAACGGCAAGCAGCTGGTTCTGGACTTCGCCAGCGAGGATGCCCGTACCCGCGCCCAGGAACTGCTGCGTGACAACCAGGCCGACCTGGCCGTGCAGGAACGGGGCAGCGGCGCTCAGTCGCAGCTGCTGCTGACGCTGACCGAGTCGGCCATGCGCACCTTCCTGGACAACTCGGTGCAGCAGAACATCACCACGCTGAACAACCGGATCAACGAACTGGGCGTGGCCGAACCGGTCATCCAGCGCCAGGGCGCTGACCGCATCGTGGTGCAGCTGCCCGGCGTGCAGGACACGGCGCGTGCCAAGGACATCCTGGGCCGTACCGCCACGCTGGAAGCCCGTCTGGTGGACATGAGCCCCGAGGCCCAGCGTGCCCTGACCAGCGAGAACGGCGTGGTGCCTTTCGGCTCCGACCTGTTCCGCCAGGGCCGTGGCGCCCCGGTGGTGCTGCGGCGTGAGCCCATCTTCACCGGCCAGCAGCTCACCAACGCCTCGGCCACCTTCGACGAGCACCAGCAGCCTGCCGTGGCCGTGAGCCTGAACGAGGCCGGCGGCCGCCACCTGCGCGAAGTTTCCCGCAAGAACATCCACAAGCCCATGGCCGTGGTGCTCTTCGAGAAGGGCAAGGGCGAGGTGCTGACGGTGGCCACCATCCAGTCCGAACTGGGCAGCCGCTTCCAGATCACGGGCATGGGTTCGGCCAAGAACGCCGGCGACTTGGCGCTGCTGCTGCGCGCCGGTGCGCTGGCTGCGCCGATGGACATCATCGAGGAACGCACCATCGGCCCGAGCCTGGGTGCCGAGAACATCTCGAAGGGTTTCCAGTCGGTGACCTGGGGCTTCCTGGCCATCGCGGTGTTCATGATCGTCTACTACCTGCTCTTCGGCCTGTTCTCGACCGTGGCGCTAGGCTTCAACCTGCTGATGCTGGTGGCGGTGCTGTCGCTGCTGCAGGCCACGCTCACGCTGCCCGGCATTGCGGCCATCGCGCTGACGCTGGGCATGGCCATTGACGCCAACGTGCTGATCAACGAGCGCGTGCGCGAGGAGCTGCGCAAGGGCGCCTCGCCGCAGATGGCCATTAGCGCCGGCTACGAGCACGCCTGGGCCACCATCCTGGATGCCAACATCACCACGCTGATTGCGGGCCTGGCGCTGCTGGCCTTCGGTTCGGGCCCCATCAAGGGCTTTGCCGTGGTCCACTGTCTGGGCATCCTCACCTCCATGTTCTCGGCGGTGTTCGTCTCGCGCGGGCTGGTCAACCTCTGGTATGGCGGCAAGAAGCGCGTCAAGCATCTGTCCGTCGGTCAGAGCGACTGGCACCTGGATGATCCGAAACCGGCCAAGCGCTGAGGGAGCAAGCACACCATGGAACTCTTCAAGATCCGGCGCGACATCCCGTTCATGCGCCATGTGACGATCCTGAACGCCATCTCGATCGTCTTCTTCCTGCTGGCGGTGCTGTTCCTGTTCACCCGCGGCCTGAACCTGTCGGTGGAGTTCACCGGCGGCACGGTCATGGAGTTCAGCTACGCACAGCCGGCCGACCTGGGCAAGACCCGCCAGGCCATCGAGGAGCTGGGCTTCTCGGAGCCGCAGGTGCAGAACTTCGGCACCTCGCGCGACGTGCTGATCCGCCTGCCGCTGAAGGAAGGCGTCTCGGCCGCCAAGCAGGCCGAGACGGTTCTGGCGGCGCTCAAGAAGCATGACCCGTCGGTGGAGCTGCGCCGCAACGAGTTCGTGGGCCCGCAGGTGGGTCATGAACTGGCCACCAGCGGCGCCATGGCGCTTCTGGTGGTGATTGCCGGCATCGTGATCTACCTGGCCGTCCGCTTCGAGTGGAAGTTCGGCGTGGCCGGCATCATCGCCAACCTGCACGATGTGGTGATCATCCTGGGCTTTTTCGCCTTCTTCCAGTGGGAATTCTCGCTGTCGGTGCTGGCTGCTGTGCTGGCGGTGCTGGGCTACTCGGTCAACGAGTCGGTCATCATCTTCGACCGGGTGCGCGAGAAGTTCCGCGAGCGCCATGCCCGGAACATGACCACCGCCCAGGTGCTGGACCATGCCATCACCACCACCACCTCGCGGACGGTCATCACCCACACGTCCACGCTGATGATGGTGCTGTCGATGCTGTTCTTCGGCGGCCCCACGCTGCATTACTTCTCGCTGGCCCTGGCCATCGGCATCTGCTTTGGCGTGTACTCCTCCATCTTCGTGGCTGCGGCCATCGTGATGCGCCTGGGCCTCAAGCGTGAGGACCTGGTCAAGCCCGTGAAGAAGAAGGACGCCACCGAGGTGGAACTGCCCTGAGAACGGAAAAGCCGGCCCCAGGGACCGGCTTTGCGGGAGCCCCCAAGGCGCCAGAGACTTCGGTCCTGGCGCCTTTTTCTTGCCCGATGGATCAGTGGCGGAACCACTGTCCATAGATGGGCCGGCGGAAGTGGGCCAGCACGGTACTCAGGAAGATCGCGATGCCGACCGAATGACACCCAGATGGCGACATAACACGACATCTTTCGTCAGATCGACTACCAGAAATCGGCAACAAGTCGTCAGCAAATCTGCGCGCACACGGCCTCTCGTAACCAGTTCCGGGCCTCAACTGTTCACTTGTTCGACATGACACATTTTTTGTACCTGTCGTTTCGGTGTGATGGCGGCGGCTTATCTACGATGGAAAACGCCCAGGAAACAGGGCCTTTCACCTTTCATAAACGAAGTAATCACAGGACGGGGCAAGCGTCAGAGAACGACCGCTCCCCGATGGATAGACAGGCAACATGAACGCTACCTTCAAACGACTCGCCTTGAGCCTCTCGATCATGACCCTGCTGGCCGCCTGCGGCAGCCACGATGGATCGGGTGACGCAGGCGCCTCCAATGCAGCAACGACCAAATCAGCCACCACCAAGGCAATAGCTGCACTGCCCACCGCCTTGCCCCCCGAAAGCCTGCTGACCGACAACCAGGCGGAGCCCATCTCCAGCACGGGCATACGGGGCGACGTGCTGGCCACGGCGCTGACGCAGAATGCCGGTACGGTGGAAGCCCGCACCAGCGAACAGGGCGAGCCCCCGGTCATCAAGATTGAGCAGTCGGTGAAGGCCACGCAGACGGGCAACGGCATCACCCAGCCTTTCTTCAATGATTACCGTGTTTCCCTGGACAAGATCACGGAAGGCGACACCTTTGCCTCGGTGCGCGTGATGACGGGCCTGTCGGCCAACAAGCTGCCGGACAACCTGGACCAGGCCGCAGCCGATGCCGAGCTGCTGAAGATCGATACCGTGCAACGGATCGAGAAGGGCGAGATCTTCGATGGCGCCTATACCCGTTACCAGGCTTACGCCCCCCACATGCAGCTGAGCCAGCCCTGGAGCCTGAAGCGGAACATGGTGCTGATGTACGGCGCCGAGCCCCTGAGCTGGGAGGACCAGAACGGCACTGCCCAGGTGGTGATGCGTGCCGAGCGGGGCCGCCGGTCGTCGGACTTCAGCCTGTGCACCGAAGTGGGCGTCAACGACTTCTCGCGCGTGAGCTGCGCCCAGTGGCGCGTACCGCAGAACTGGAAGGCCGGCCAGGCGCTGACCTATCTGGGCCATCGCGTGACCGAGCGCCACCAGAAAGACGTGAAGGACCAGTACGGCAACGTCACGGGTACCGTGTCACGGCCCATCACCTGGCGGACGCGCTGATGGCAACGACGGGCCGGCGCCAGCGCACGGCCCGTCATCCGGATCACTTCACGTTGAAGCTCAGCGTGAACTCGTCCACCACCTTGTCGCAGACCTTGGGATCCTTCGGTGCCTGCTCGACCTCGGACGACAGGTACCAGAGACCGGGTTTCAGCGCCCGGAACGAGAACTCGCCGTTCTTGTCGGTCTCGGCATAGAAGGCCTCGATCTCGACCTCTTCCGAGTTGAAGCCAGCCGGGCTGCCCACAACCTTGGCATCCGCCACCGGTTTGCCGTCCAGCGTCACGCGGAACTTGGCCAGCTCACCGACCTTGATATTGTTGGGGCTGGCCAGCGGCGTGATCTCGTAGCCCTTGCCCAGCGGCTTGGTGGCAAAGGCGCCGTCATCATCGATGATGACGAAGCTCTTGCCGCTCATGGAGTACAGGCCGCAGCTCTGCGCATCCGGGAAGTCGGCGCGCGTCTTGGCCATGGCCCACTTGCCGTCGGCCTTCTTCGTCCAATAGGTAGGCTTGTAGGTGCCCAGCAGCACGTGCGTGCCCTTGCCCAGCTTGGCGGAATGGCGATAGTGGTAGTTCTCGCCCGACTGCACGAGTGTCTGGGTGCCGCTGGCACTGATCACCTGCGGTGCCTCGAACAGCACCAGCCGCGCCTCGGGGATGACCTCGGGCTTGGGAAACTCGTGGCCGTAGATCAGGTCGGCCTCAAAGACATCCTTGTTCTCGCCCTGTGTCCAGAGATTGTGGGCGGACGCGGATGCCGATGCGCCCAGCAGCAGGGCAAGCAGGGTGGCGTTGAGTGCTTTCATGGTTTTCCTCACCTGGGTTGATCGTCTTGATTCTTGATTGTGTACTGATTCATCATCCATGACGCGGAAGGTCATGGCATCGGACATCGCAGCGCCGGCTGCTTGCCTGGATCGAATGAGCGCATGGCGGGTCTCCTTCCTGCCGTCAGCCACAAAGGCTGCGTGCCTTGCCGGGACCGGGACCGCAGCGTCAGCGTCAGCGTCAGCGTCAGCGTCAGCGTCAGCGTCAGCGTCAGCGTCAGCATGTGAATGCTACATCATCTCTGTAGCGGATGATAACCATTCATATATTACAAAGGCGCGCAAAGGCTGGTCCGTAGCTCCTTTCGAGGTCCCTTCCCGCTCCTTCCACGCCCTTGCTTCCCCCGCCTGCCCTGCCCCTTTCCTGAACCTTCCGTGCCCCTCTCCGGACTCATTGAGGTGTGCTCCCAACCCTTCTGCCCCAAGATCCTACCGACCTGAGCCCCCCAATCCATGCCCCCTTGCCTGGACATGCCCGGCTGGCGGGACGGTTCTGGGGCACACTAGCATCATCCCCCCCACCCACACGGAGTACGCACATGAAGATAGCCATGGCGGGCGACCACGCCGGATTTGCGATGAAGGCGGCGCTGAAGAAACGGCTGGAGAGCCAGGGTCACGAGGTGGTCGACTTCGGGCCGTTCTCGGAGGAAGGCTGCGACCTGCCGGACTTCATCTACCCGGCGGCGCTGGCCGTGAGCGACGGGCAGGTGGAGCGCGGCATCTTCATCGACGGCGTGGGCTACGGCAGCGCCCTGATCGCCAACAAGATCCCGGGCGTGTATGCGGCCGTGGCGCAGGACCCGTTCTGCGCAGGACTGGCACGCTCGCACTCGAACACCAACGTGCTGTGCCTGGGCGGCAAGCTGATCGGCCCGGCCATCGCCGAGGTCATCGTGGACACCTGGATGACGACCGACTACCTGGCCGACAACCCACGCTACACGCAGCGGGTGGACAAGGTGGTGGAGATCGCGAAGAAGCACACGGTCAGATGAGGCATTCCGTCCCTGCCCTTTGCAGCGGACCTGATGCCACGGCATCCCGCACTCATGAAAAGGCCCCGCAACCTGCCAGGACCGGCAGGCTGCGGGGCCTTCTCCATGACCGTGATCGTCAGACCTTCTTCGCCAGCGCCTCGGCCCGGCCGATATAGCTGGCCGGCGTGAGCGCCCGCAGCTGGGCGCGGGCGGTTTCGGGGATGTCCAGCCCGTCGATGAAGGTGCTCAGGTCCGCCTGGCCGATGTGGCGACCGCGGGTGAGTTCCTTCAGTTTCTCGTAGGGTTTTTCCACGCCATAGCGACGCATGACGGTCTGGATGGGTTCAGCCAGCACTTCCCAGTTGGCATCCAGGTCGGCGGCCAGGGCGGCTTCGGCCACCTGCAGCTTGCCCAGGCCGCGCTGGGCGGAGTCGTAGGCCAGCAGGCTGTAGCCCAGGGCCACGCCCACGTTGCGCAGGACGGTGGAGTCGGTCAGGTCACGCTGCCAGCGGCTGACGGGCAGTTTCTGGGCCAGGTGCGACAGCAGGGCATTGGCCAGGCCCAGGTTGCCTTCGGCGTTCTCGAAGTCGATGGGGTTGACCTTGTGCGGCATGGTGGAGGAACCCACTTCGCCGGCCTTGAGCTTCTGGGTGAAGTAGCCGATGGAGATGTAGCTCCAGATGTCGCGGCACAGGTCCAGCAGCACGGTGTTGAAGCTCACCAGGGCGTGGAAGAGATCGGCCATGTAGTCGTGCGGCTCGATCTGGGTGGTAAGCGGGTTGAAGGTGAGGCCCAGCCGGCCTTCAACGACCTGCTGCGAGAAGGCGGGCCAGTCCACGTCGGGGTAGGCGGACAGGTGGGCGTTGTAGTTGCCCACGGCGCCGTTCATCTTGCCCAGGATGGCCACACCGGCGATGCGGGCGCGTGCCTGCTGCATGCGCTGAACGACGTTGGCGATTTCCTTGCCCAGGGTGGTGGGCGATGCAGGCTGGCCGTGGGTGCGCGACAGCATGGGCAGTGCGGCGTACTGATGCGCCATGCCGCGCAGGGTGTCGATGATGGCGTCGATGGCCGGCAGGATGACCTTTTCACGGCTGCCCTTGAGCATGAGGCCGTGCGAGGTGTTGTTGATGTCCTCGGAGGTGCAGGCGAAGTGGATGAACTCGCTGGCGGCAGCCAGTTCGGCGTCATCGGCCACGCGGCTCTTCAGGAAGTACTCGACGGCCTTCACGTCGTGGTTGGTGGTGCGCTCGAAGGTCTTGATGGCCTGGGCGTCGGCGCTGCCGAAGTCCTGCACGATGGCTTCCAGGCGCTGGCGGGCAGCCGGGCTGAAGGGCTTCAGTTCGGGCAGGCCGGCATCGGACAGGGCAATGAGCCAGGCCACTTCCACCTGAACGCGGTGGCGCATGAAGGCGGCCTCGGACCAGTAGGCGCGCAGCGGCGCGACCTTGGCGGCGTAGCGGCCATCCAGGGGAGACAGGGCATCGAGAGCGGACGTGTCGGCGGTCATGATCGGGGCTTCGGACGGATACGGAAGAGCCCCTGATCTTACCCTACAGCAGCTTGTAAAGCCGTTCGCCCACGGATTGCAGGGTATGGGCCGCCCCCGGCAGGCAGTGGGCATTGCGCAGCGGCAGTGCGCTGGCAAACAGGTTCCACTGGGCCAGCAGGCGCACGCCGCCCGTGCCTTGCTGGGCCACGGCATTGAGCCATTTCTCCAGCATCACGCGGCGCTCGTCCATCTGATCCCAGTGCGTCAGGTCCTGCGACCAGCAGGCACTGACGCCATCCAGCAGCAGCTGGCTCATCAGCAGGCGCCGACGCGCCCTGCCCTCATTGCCACCTGCGGCCTTGATGTCCACCGGTGGCAGCAAGGCACCCAGCGGGGCGGCCACTTCCTGCGCCATGGGCAGCATCAGGCGGGCGATGTCCAGCGTGGGCCGGGTGCGGGTGGCATCGGCCACGGTACGCCAGCGGGCCTCCAGCTGGGCCATCTCGCCCCGCTCGATACGGGTGAACAGCTCGCGCTTGATGCGCTGCATCAGCCCGTCGCCCTGGCGACGCAGGCTGTCGAGGGTGGCGTGATTGGCCTGGCCATCGGCACCGGACAGGACATAGCCGGACAACAGCTGGGTGTGGACCAGCAGGAATTCGGTGATCAGCGTGCGCTGCCCCGCCGAGATGGGCCCCAGGGGTCGCCGGGACGTGGTGGCCAGTACCAGACGCCCCAGCAGGACGCCCAGGCCGATGGTCATGAGCTGCAGCAGGCGGCGGCGCTGGCGGCGCACCATCACGGGGCGCAAACGTGCCGCGCCCCCCCGCGCCGTTCTGGCGCCGGGTGCAGGAAGGTCTCGATCTGTGCCCAGGGTGTCCATGTGGCGGATTCTGGCGCCTGGGCAGGTCCGGCGCCATGGCTCGCGGACGAATGGATGGAACGGTCGGCCGGATGCAGGGTGCCTGCTGGCGGCCCTCAGGCGTCAGGCGCCCGACACCCAATGCAAGGCTCCGTGCCTGGGGGCGCGGACGCGAACCACGGGAAGCGGGCAGCCGCCCCCTTCAGCCCTGCCGGTCGATGACGGCCCCGCCCAGGCAGACCTCGCCATCGTAGAAGACGACGGACTGGCCGGGGGTGACGGCCCATTGCGGCTCTGCAAAGCCCACCTCGATGCGTGGGGGAGTCTTCTCGGCGCCGGTGGCCGCCGCCGATGCAGCAGCCGAGGTCGCGTCCGTGGCGGTGCCCTCTTCCGGCGACGAGGGCTCCACCCACCCTTCAGCGTCCTGCTGGCGGTAGCGGCACTTCACTCCGTAGGGGCGCCCCGGCTCGGGAGCCGCACCGATCCAGTGGACATCGCGTGCAGCCAGGCGCTGCGTGAGCAGCAAGGGGTGGTCGTGCCCGCGCACCACGATGAGCGTGTTGCTGGCCAGATCCTTGCCGGCCACGAACCAGGGCGTGCCGTCGGCGTTGTCGCGCCGGCCACCGATGCCGATGCCCTTGCGCTGACCCAGGGTATAGAACGAGAGCCCGACGTGCTCGCCCACCTGCACGCCCCGGTCATCGACCATCGGGCCCGGTTTGGTGGGCAGATAGCGCGACAGGAACTCGCGGAACGGGCGCTCGCCAATGAAGCAGATGCCGGTGGAATCCTTCTTGGTGGCGTTGGGCAGGCCGATGCGGGCGGCGATCTCGCGCACCTCGGGCTTGGTGATGCCCGCCAGCGGGAAGACGGCCCGCGAGAGCTGATACTGGTTCAGCCGATGCAGGAAGTAGCTCTGGTCCTTGTTGGCGTCCGCGCCGCGCAGCAGCTGCACCAGGCCGTCAGGCCCAATGCGGTTGCCGGCGTAGTGGCCGGTGGCGATGCGCTCGGCCCCCAGCGCCAGGGCGTGGTCCAGGAAGGCCTTGAACTTGATCTCGGCGTTGCAGAGGATGTCGGGGTTCGGCGTGAAGCCGGCCTCGTAGGCCTGCAGGAACAGGCTGAAGACCCGCTCGCGGTAGTCGGCGGCGAAGTTGACGGCCTCCAGGTCGATGCCGATCACGTCGGCCACGCTGGCCGCGTCCAGCCAGTCCTGGCGCGACGAGCAGTACTCGCTGTCATCGTCGTCTTCCCAGTTCTTCATGAACAGGCCGGTGACCTGCCAGCCCGCCTCTTTCAGCAGCCAGGCACTGACGGCAGAATCGACACCGCCCGAGAGCCCTACAACGATCTGACGGCCTTCTCCGTCCGGTAATGTACGTTTCATGCGAACATTGTAGAAAATTATGGAAACCCTTAAGGGAAGTTCCGGTCACCCCTGCCTCCTCGCGTGCAGCCAGCCTGCCGGGGGGCGGCATGAGCCGGAGGCCCCAGAAACCCCCCAAGAAAGGATCTGCCCATGAGAATCGGGATCCCGAAAGAGCGACGTCCAGGCGAAACCCGGGTGGCCGCCACGCCAGAGACCGTCAAGAAACTGGTCAAGGCGGGCCACGAAGTGCTGGTTGAACGTGAGGCCGGTGTGGCCTCCGACATCACCGATGCAGCCTATGAGGAAGCCGGCGCACAGATCGTGGACACCGCCGGTGCCTTCGGCGCCGAGCTGGTGGCCAAGGTGCGCGGCCCCATGGAAGAAGAGCTGCCCCAACTGAAGGCAGGCTCCACCCTGCTGGGCATGCTCAACCCCCACCATGCCGACGGCCTGGCGCGTCTGGCCGCCACGGGTGTGACGGCCTTCGCCCTGGAGGCTGCCCCGCGCACCACGCGTGCCCAGAGCCTGGATGTCCTCTCATCTCAGGCCAATATTGCAGGATACAAGGCCGTGCTGGTCGCAGCCAACCTGTACCAGCGCTTCTTCCCCATGATGATGACGGCTGCCGGTACCGCCAAGGCGGCCCGTGTGGTCATCCTGGGTGCCGGCGTGGCCGGTCTGCAGGCCATCGCCACGGCCCGCCGTCTGGGTGCGGTGGTCGAGGCCTCGGACGTGCGTCCGGCCGTGAAGGAGCAGATCGAGTCGCTGGGTGCCAAGTTCATCGACGTGCCCTACGAGACCGACGAGGAACGCGAGGCAGCCGCCGGTGTGGGTGGCTATGCACGCCCGATGCCGCCGTCCTGGCTGGAACGCCAGGCCAAGGCCGTGGCCGAGCGCATCCGTCAGGCCGACGTGGTGATCACCACGGCCCTCATCCCGGGCCGCAAGGCCCCGGTGCTGGTCACGCGCGCCATGGTCGAATCCATGCGCCCCGGCTCGGTGGTGGTGGACATGGCTGTTGAACAGGGCGGCAACTGCGAACTGTCGAAGGCCGACAACGTGGTGCGCCACCAGGGCGTGAGCATCGCCGGGGTGGGCAACCTGCCCGCCATGGTGCCGGCCGACGCCTCGGCGTTCTACGCCCGCAACATCCTTGATTTCCTGAAGCTGATCGTCGACGACGAGAAGAAGCTCAAGATCGACCTGGAAGACGACATCGTGAAGGCCTGCCTGGTGGCCCGCGACGGCCAGGTGCTGCGCGAGCAGAAGGCCTGAGCCCGCGCCGGCCCGGACGGCCGGCTTCACCGAATACAAACAAGGTTTCACGACATGGAACTCGTCAATCCCACCATTCTCAACCTGATCATCCTGGTGCTGGCCATCTACGTGGGCTATCACGTTGTCTGGAACGTGACGCCGGCGCTGCACACGCCGCTGATGGCCGTCACGAACGCCGTCTCGGCCATCGTCATCGTGGGCGCCATGCTGGCAGCATCCCTCACCGAGACCGGCCTGGGCAGGAGCATGGGCCTTCTGGCCGTGATCCTCGCCTCCGTCAACGTGTTCGGGGGCTTCCTGGTCACCCGGCGCATGCTGGAGATGTTCAAGAAGAAGGAACCGCGCAAGGCGGAGAACAAGGCATGAGACACGTCATGGCCCAACCCTTCGTCACCGCGCGGTTGGCTGCCCGGCAGCCTGACATCGCGCAGCCCGTATCGTTTTCTGGAGCATTCTGATGAGCATGAATCTCGTCGTTCTGTTGTACCTGGTGGCCTCGGTGTGCTTCATCCAGGCCCTGAAGGGGCTGTCGCACCCCACCACCTCGCGCCGCGGCAACGTCTTCGGCATGGTGGGCATGCTGATCGCCATCGTCACCACCGTGGCGCTGATCCTGAAGCTGCAGGGGGCCGCCGGCACCCAGTCCAACGGTTCCGGCATCGCGCTGGTCATCTTCGGCCTGCTGGTGGGCGGCTCTGCCGGTACCGTCATGGCGCGCCGGGTGGAAATGACCAAGATGCCCGAGCTGGTGGCCTTCATGCACTCGATGATCGGTCTGGCGGCAGTTTTCATCGCCATCGCTTGCGTGGCCGAGCCGTGGGCCTTCAACATCGTCGGCCACGGTGAGCCCATCCCGGTGGGCAACCGCATCGAGCTGTTCATCGGCACCTTCGTGGGCGCCATCACCTTCTCGGGCTCCGTCATCGCCTTCGGCAAACTGTCGGGCAAGTACAAGTTCCGCCTGTTCCAGGGCGCGCCCGTCACCTTTGCCGGCCAGCATGCACTCAACCTCATCCTGGCCATCGCCATGGTGCTGTGCGGCATCTGGTTCACGGCCACCCAGGGCTGGACGCCCTTCTGGCTGATGACGGCCATCGCCTTCGTGCTGGGCGTGCTGATCATCATCCCGATCGGCGGCGCCGACATGCCGGTGGTGGTCTCGATGCTCAACAGCTACTCGGGCTGGGCAGCAGCCGGCATCGGCTTCTCGCTGAACAACCCGATGCTGATCATCGCCGGTTCGCTCGTGGGCTCCAGCGGCGCCATCCTCTCGTACATCATGTGCAAGGCGATGAACCGCTCGTTCTTCAACGTGATCCTGGGCGGCTTCGGGGCCGATCCGGCCGCTGCCGGCCAGGCAGGCGGTGCCAAGGAGCAGCGTCCGGTGCGCAGCGGCTCGGCCGACGATGCAGCCTTCATGCTGGCCAACGCCGACTCGGTCATCATCGTTCCGGGCTACGGCCTGGCGGTGGCCCGTGCCCAGCACCCGCTGAAGGAACTCACCGACAAGCTGATCGAGAAAGGTGTGCAGGTGCGCTATGCCATCCACCCGGTGGCCGGCCGGATGCCGGGGCACATGAACGTGCTGCTGGCCGAGGCCGAAGTGCCCTACGACCAGGTGTTCGAGATGGAGGACATCAACCCCGAGTTCAGCGAGACCGACGTGGTGCTGGTGCTGGGCGCCAACGACGTGGTGAACCCGGCGGCGAAGGATCCCAACTCGCCCATCGCCGGCATGCCCATCCTGGACGCCTACAAGGCCGGCCAGGTGATCGTGAACAAGCGTTCGATGGCCTCCGGCTACGCCGGCCTGGACAACGAGCTGTTCTACATGCCCAAGACCATGATGGTGTTCGGCGACGCCAAGAAAGTCGTCGAGGACATGGTCAAGGCCATGGAAGGCTGAGGCTTCAGCCCAGGGACGAAGGCCGGGGTCAGCCCCGGTCTCGCTCCCCCATCAAAGCCCGCCACGGCTTCGGCCCGGCGGGCTTTTTCATGCTTTTGCGATCTACGCAACACTGCGGCATCCAGGCTGGCCAACCATCGCCCAGGGCCGGACAATCCCTTTCAGCATTCCTTTGGCAGGCGGACAGACTCCCATGGTGGAAGACAGTTTCACGGCGTTCCTGGTGGGCAGCTTCGTCAGCCTCATCACCATCATCAACCCGCCGGCCACGCTGCCGATCTTCACCTCGGTCACCAGCAGCCTGGATGCGGACGCCACGCGGCGCACCGCCACCTCGGCCTCCATCTACTGCTTCTGCATCCTGGTGGGCAGCCTGTTCGCCGGCAGCCTGATCATGAAGGCCTTCGGGATCTCCTACGGCGCCATGCGGGTGGCCGGCGGCATGATCATCGCCCTGCTGGGTCACGGCATGCTGTACGGCAAGGCCGAGGTCTCGGAAGTGGCCAAGGCGCAGTACAGCAACCCCGCCTTCTTCCCGCTGGCGCTACCCGGCATCACCGGCCCCGGCTCCATCGCCGTGGTCATCGGTCTGGAGACCAAGATCCGCGAGCTGGGCACCTTCCAGCACCGCATCAGCGCCTACCTGGCCGTTCTGGGCGCCATGCTGGGCGTCTGCCTGGTGGAGTTCCTGCTGCTGCGCAGTGCCCGCTCCGTCACCACCCGGCTGGGCAATACCGGCATCGAGGTGATCACCCGACTCAGCGGCTTTCTGCTGATCTGCGTGGGCGTGCAGTTCGTGGCCTCGGGGGCCCAGACGCTGTATGCCACGCTGGTGCAGGCCGCGGCCGCCACGGCCGGCCACTGAGAAGGCGCCCCCGCTCCACGGGCCGGCCCGACCGTTCGGATCAGCCATCCGGCCCGTCCGTATCCTGTGCCTCGGCAGCGCCGCAGCGTTGTCGTAGTTTTCTCCGACTCAACCCGCCTGACGGACCTCGCCGGAGAACAGAAGCATGCAGGACAACACCGCCACCATCGACACCCAGCAGTCGGACAGCCTGCGCAACATCGTCCTGGGCTGTTACGCCGCCTCCCTCCTGGGGCCCTTCATCTCCATCGGCATGCTGAACGTCCCCGTCATGCTCGTGGCCTGGTTCTACTCTTCCCGCGCACGCGACACGGCCTACGAGGACCATCTGAAGCAGCTGATCCAGACCCCGCTCATCTGCCTGGTCCTGATGGTTGTCGTCATCTTCACCCGCGTCCTGGCCCTGCCGGGCAGCATCGCGCTGATCGGCTGGTTCCTGTACCGCATGGTGAAGGGCGCGCTGAGAGCCTATCGCCGGGAACCCTTCTCGGACTGAGCCCGCGGGCCGGCGACCGGCGACCGGCGACCTGCGACCTGCGACCTGCGACCTGCGACCTGCGACCTGCGACCTGCGACCGGGTGCCGGGTGCCGGGTGCCGGGTGCCGGGTGCCGGGTGCCGGGTGCCGGCACGCATGATGTGACAGATGGTGAGACGGGGGCTCCCGCAAGACGCGGCCGCTTGATTCCGGGCGGCTGTGTCATCATCTGAGGGGTGTGGATCACCTTGTGACTTCCCGCCGACCACGGAGAGCCCCCTGTCATGCCGCCCTACACCTACGAGAACGCCACCACCATCGAGACCCAGCGTGAAGCCGCCCTCCGGCGCACGGCCATGCTCGACTACTGGCTGCACATCATCGGCGCCATCTTCTCGATGGGCGTGCTGTCTCTGCTCGCCCTGATCATCAACTACATCCAGCGCCCCTCCGCCCGTGGCTCCATCTATGAAAGCCACTTCACCTGGATGATCCGCACCTGCTGGTGGACAATCCTCTGGGTCTGCATCTTCGGCACGCTGGGCTTCGTCACCTTCGGGCTGCTGTCGTTCATGGCGCTCATTCCCTTCATCTGGTTCCTGTACCGGATGATCAAGGGACTGCTGCGGGCCAACGCCTACCAGCCGATGCTGTACTGACCCGTCCCGCACGTCCTCTGCCACCTGCCGCTGCGCGCCGCGTGCAGGCCGTTGCGCCGGAGTCGGCATTATTTCCATGACAGGTCAGGCCAATCTGCCTATCCTGCGCATCACCTGGAACGCGGCCCTGCCCCCGCATGACTCTGGCCCCGTTCCGGCGCCTGCCAGCCCGACTCGTGCCCGGACCTGCCATGAACGCCATCACGGACGCCTCCGCCTCCTTCCACACCACGCCGCGCGTGCACCGTGCCCGCCCGGTCACCCGTTCCGTGGAGGACGAAACCCGCAGTGCTTCGCTGCGGACGACGGCCATGGCCTGCTACATCGTGGCCATTGGCGGCCTGCTGCTGAGCGCAGGCCTGCTGTCCATGGCAGCGGTCATCGGGGCCTACCTGCTACGGGCCGACGCACGCGGCACCCCCTATGAAAGCCACTGCAGCTGGATGATCCGCACCGGATGGGTCACGCTGGGCGTGCTGGCGCTGGCCTTTGCGCCGGTGATGGTCGGATCCTTCCTGATGCTTCAGTCCACGGGTGTGGACCCGGCCTCGATGGGCGCCATGGCCGCCCTCGACAACGGCGGCAGCCTGGGGGCATCCCTGGTCTGGCTGGGATGGCTCATCGCCATCCCCGTGGCCATGGCGGTCTCGGTCTGGTTCCTGTACCGGATGATCAGGGGACTGCTGCTGGCCAACGACAAGCAGCCGGTCTGAACGCAGACCCTCTGCACCTGCCCCAATCTCCAGACGCCTGAGCCTCTGAAAGTCCCGGGCCGAAGCCCGGCCCCCTCTCGATGTTCAGGCCGCCTCGGCTTTCTTCTCGGCGGCTGCGCCCTCGCGCCCAGGGCGGGTGATGGCGGTGGCCTTGAGCGTATTCCGCACCGAAGCGCCCTCCTCGTGGGTGTCTGCTGCCATCTCGGGCATCTCGATGCGCTCGTCGGTCACGCCGCCGGCCAGCAGACGCTGCTCCATCCATTCGATCCAGTGCATGACGGGGGTCTGCGTGCCGCCGCCCAGGTGGCCGATGCAGCCGACGTTGGCGGACAGGATCACCTCGGGCTGGTGACGTTCCAGGTTGGAAAGCTTGCGGCTGCGCAGCTTCTGGGACAGCTCGGGCTGCAGCACCGAGTAGGCGCCGGCCGAACCGCAGCAAAGGTGCGACTCCTGGATGGGCTGCAGCTCTGCCCCCCAGGTGGTGAGCATGGCTTCCACCACGCCACGGATCTTCTGGGCGTGCTGCAGCGTGCAGGGCGGGTGGAAGACCAGCCGCTGCGTGGGCAGCGCCGTCTTCGGCCTGCGGGAACCTAGCTCGCGGGCCAGCCACTCGCTCAGGTCGAAGGTCATGGCCGAGATGCGTGCGGCCTTCTCGGCGTAGGCAGGATCCAGCCGCATCAGGTAGCCATAGTCCTTCACCATGGCGGAACAGCCCGAGATGTTGATGACGATGGCTTCGAGCCCCTGCTCGATGTGCGGCCACCAGGCATCGATGTTGCGGCGCACGTCCGCCAGGCCGCCCGCTTCGTCGTCCATGTGATAGGGCAGCGAGCCACAGCAGCCGGACTTGCGCTCGATGATGGCCTGGATGCCCAGCCGGTCCAGCACGCGGGCGGTAGCCTTGTCCACCGCCGGCAGCATGCCTTCCTGCACGCAGTTGTTCAGCATGAGGATCTTGCGGCCATGGGTCTGCGTGGGCCACTTGCCGATCGGCACATGCACGCGCGGGATCTTGGCCTGCAGCGCGGCCGGCAGAAGGGGACGGGCCACACGGCCGATCTTCATCAGGCTGTCGAACAGCGGCTTGTGGCTGATGAGCCGATGCAGCACGCTGCGACCGATGGCCTCACCCCGCGGGCGACGCACCTCGGAGGCCACGACACGACGGCCGATGTCGAGCAGCCGCGAATAATGCACGCCCGACGGACAGGTGCTCTCGCAGTTGCGACAGGTCAGGCAGCGATCCAGGTGGCGCAGCGTGGACAGCGTGGGCGTGGCGCCTTCCAGCACCTGCTTCATCAGGTAGATGCGCCCGCGCGGGCTGTCCTGCTCGTCACCCAGGATCTGATAGGTGGGACAGGTGGCCGTGCAGAAGCCGCAGTGCACGCAGGCCCGCAGGATGCGTTCGGCCACTTCGCCATCCGGCGTGTTCAGGAAGCGCTCGGCAAGATGGGTTTCCATGATGGTCTGAATGCAAGAAGAATTCGGTGGGCAAAGGCCCGTCGCATGAGGCTCAGAGGCCCGGATACATCCGGCCGTGGTTGATCAGCCCGCGCGGATCGAAGGCCTGCTTCAGCCGCTGGTGGATCTGCAGGTTGACCGGCGCCAGCGGGTGGAAGCGCAGCACGTCGGCATGCGCTTCGTCAGCCCGGAACAGCGTGGCCGTGCCGCCCAGCGCCGCGATGCGCTCGCGCAGGGCCTGCGCGGCGGTCTGGGGCGCAGCAGGCGCCGTGCCACTCAGGGCAGCGAGCGCTTCGGCCGACGGCCGGTACCAGCGCAGCGCCCCGCCCCACTCCACAAGCTGTGTGCCGGGCAGGTCGATGGGGCCGGTGGCCGCCGGGACGGACAGGCGCCACAGGGGAGCGTATCGTTCAGGGTCTGCGCCCGCAGCGCCTGGCGCCGCAAAGAACGCATGCCGATGGTCACGCAGCGACGCCCAGAATGTCGCAGCGGCCTCGTCCTGCATCAGCTCGCCGCCCAGCTCCTGGCGGGCCGAGTCCACGGCACGGCGCGCACCGCACAGACGCACGTACAGCATGCCGTCATGCCAGCAGGTGGCGCCCAGCGGCAGCGGCTTGCCGCCCCAGCAGTTGCAGGCCGTGATGGCTTCGGCCTGGCTCATCGGCAGCATCAGCGTCTGGTCGGCGCGCGGCATGGGCAGCACCTTCAGCGACACCTCGGAAATGAGCCCCAGGATGCCCATCGAGCCGGTCAGCAGCCGCGAGAAGTCGTAACCCGCCACGTTCTTCATCACCTCACCGCCAAAGCGCATCACCCGACCATCGGCGCTGACCAGCACCGTGCCCAGAATGAAGTCGCGCACGGCCCCGGCCGAGGTGCGGCGCGGCCCCGACAGACCGGTGGCCACCACACCACCAATGGTGCGGCCCGGCGCAAAGCGCGGCGGGTCGAACGGCAGACACTGGCCGCGCTCGGCCAGCACGGCCTCCAGCTCCTCCAGCGGCGTGCCACATCGCACCGTCACCACCAGCTCGGTGGGCTCGTACTGGACGATGCCGCTGTAGCGCCGGCAGTCGATGACGGTGGCCTGAGCGGCACTGCCGTCGGGCTGCGTGCCCCCGTCTGCGGCAGGGGCCTGCCCGGCAGCGACAGGGCTGCCTGTCGGTGTCCCCGGCATGCCGGCCACGGGGTGTCCGTAGAACCGGCAGGTATTGCCGCCCTGCAGATAGAGGGGCTGGCCATGATGGTAGGCGTTGGCCATCTGCTCGCGCAGTTCAGCCAGGATGGCGTGGGCCTGGGTGGCATCACCCGCCTTGTGCTCCGACATCGGATCTCTCCCGTTCAGAATCGCGGCAGTTCAGGAAACTTCAGCCGGCCATGCTGGACGTGCATGCGGCCGTATTCGGCGCAGCGGTGCAGCGTGGGGATGGCCTTGCCGGGGTTGAGCAGCCCGGGCGGATCGAAGGCACGCTTGAGCGCAAAGAACGCGGCACGCTCGGCCTCGGAGAACTGCACGCACATCGAGTTGATCTTCTCGATGCCCACGCCGTGTTCACCGGTGATGGTGCCGCCCAGTTCCACGCACAGCTCCAGGATCTCGGCGCCGAACTTCTCGGCACGTTCCCATTCACCGGGCTTGCCGCTATCGAACAGGATCAGCGGGTGCAGGTTGCCGTCGCCCGCATGGAAGACGTTCATGCAGCGCAGGCCGTATTTCTTCTCCATCCCGGCAATGGCCATCAGCATCTGTCCCAGCTTGTGCTTGGGAATGGTGCCGTCCATGCAGTAATAGTCGGCCGAGATGCGACCCGCTGCCGGGAAGGCGTTCTTGCGGCCCGACCAGAAGCGCATCCGCTCGGCTTCAGAGTTGGAGACCTGCAGCCGGGTGGCACCGGCCTTGCGCAGCACGGCCTCCATGGCGGCAATCTCTTCCGCCACCTCCTCGGCCGTGCCGTCGGACTCGACCAGCAGGATGGCGGCTGCCTCCAGGTCATAGCCGGCGCGCACGAAGGGCTCGACCGCCTGAGTGGACTGGCGGTCCATCATTTCCATGCCGGCGGGGATGAGGCCGGCCGCGATGACGGCAGCCACAGCGTTGCCCGCCGTCTCCACGTCGTCGAACGAGGCCATGATGACACGCGCCAGCCGGGGCGTGGGCAGCAGCTTCACCACCACCTCCGTCACCACCATCAGCATGCCTTCCGAACCGATGCAGGCGCCCAGCAGGTCCAGCCCCGGGGTGTCGAGCGCGACGGATTCCGTGGTGGCAGCCGGCGCGGAAGCCGACCCCGGCAGCGTGCTGCCCAGCGTGATGGGCTCACCGTCGATGGTGAAGCCGCGCACCGCCAGCACGTTGTGGACAGTCAGACCGTACTTCAGGCAGTGCACGCCCCCCGAGTTCTCGGCCACGTTGCCGCCAATGGTGCAGGCAATCTGCGAGGACGGGTCAGGCGCGTAGAAGAGGCCGAAGGCCGAGGCCGCCTCGGAGATGGCCAGGTTGCGCACACCGGGCTGCACCCGGGCGGTGCGGGCATGGGCGTCCAGCGACAGGATCTGGTTGAAGCGGGCCATGGACATCAGCACCCCGCCCGCGTGCGGCATGGCGCTGCCCGTGAGGCCCGTGCCAGCACCCCGGGGCACCAGCGGCACCTCCAGGCGTCGACAGAGCAGGATGATCTGGCGCACCTGTTCTTCGGTGCTGGGCAGCACCACCACGGGCGGCAGCTGGCGATAGGCACTCAGGCCATCGCATTCGTAAGGGCGCAGATCTTCCTGGCGGTAAAGAACGCTGCCCTCAGGCACGATCTGCTGCAGGCCGGTGATGAGCGCCTGCAGCCGGTCCGGCGGCAGCGGGCAGGTGCAGTCCTGCCAGGGCTGCACACCTTCCATGAAGAAGGATGCCGCAGCGGGTGCGGAACGAACCGACTGCGCCACGTCGGAAGAAGCGTTTTCTGCGCGCCCTGCAAGGCTGGCGTCCATTGGGCCCCGGGTCTCCATGCGGTCGAGGTTTCCTGCCGCGGGCCGAGAGCAGGAAAGCAGAAATCTCCTGCCGCACCGCCCTCCCGAAAGCAGGGGTAATTTTTCATTCTAGTCGAGAGCCACCGCACCAGATTGACGCACGTCAGGCCGGATCACGCCGCCCCATGCCCCCACCCCTGCGCCGGACAAGGCGCAACATGAACAAGCCATCCACTGTGAAGCCCATGAAACCCCCATGAAAATCCCGGCAACCCCCGCCAATCCCGGAGTATTGGACCATCACCCGCCAGGCCGGCATGGCCACGTCAATCACACTGTTCAGGCATGCGCATGCCAGCACCATGAGGGAAATCCCTGAGCCCTCCAGACCCCGTAAAACGCCCAAAGCCGGCCTGTCCCGTTGACTTGCCTCAGTGCGTCGGCTAACTTGCCCCCAGTTCCGGGGACTCGCTTGGCGAGGCCCCAGTGTCGCAGTGGGAGAGACCGCTGCCGACCGGAACGGGAAGGCATGTTCATCCCGTCACCTGCCCCTGCGGCAGACACTTTGGGGTGCGCCTTGCAGGTCACACGGCCTCCTTCCCTTTCCGTCGGTACGGCGCCGAAGGGGCAGCTTCCCCGCAAACTCTCAGGCAAAGGGACCGCCGCGACGCACGAACACTCTGGAGAGAAAGCCGGGCAGCCATCCCACGGGAGCTGCCGTCGGCTTCGCCGAAGGACACGATCTCAGGCACAGGTACAGAGGGGGCAGTCTGTTAATCTGCAGGATGTGGCATGCCCCAGGCTGTCACGCCTTCCGATCCTTCCTTCCCCTTCATCTCTCTGGAGACATTCCCGTGACTGTACCCAGCAATCTCAAGTACACCGAATCGCACGAGTGGCTGCGCACCGAGGCCGACGGCACCATCACCGTGGGCATCACCGAGCACGCGCAGGCCGAGCTGGGCGATCTCGTCTATGTGGAGCTGCCCGAGGCCGGCCGTTCGGTCGAGGCCAACGAGGCCTGCTGCGTGGTCGAATCCACCAAGGCTGCTTCCGATGTCTACGCCCCCATCGCCGGCGAGATCGTGGCCGGCAACGAGGCGCTGGGCGATGCCCCGCAGCTGGTCAACGAGCAGCCCTTCGAGGGCGGCTGGCTCTTCCGCATCAAGCCGGCCAACCCCGCCGACCTGGACGCGCTGCTGTCCGCCGACGCTTACCAACAGGCACTGAAGGACTGAGACCATCATGACGGATCGGAACGACTCGGGATCCCTGGCCGGACTGCTGGCACAGGGACAGGATGAATTCGTGGCGCGTCACGTGGGCCCTGCCGGGGACGATGTGACGCAGATGCTGGCCACCATCGGTGCCGGTTCGCTGGATGCGCTGGTGGCCGAAACGGTACCAGCCAGCATCCTGCTGGATCCGGGCAACAAGCCCGCGCTGTCCATCGGCGAGGCCAGGACCGAAGCGGCCGCGCTGGCCGAACTGGCCGAGCTGGCCGCCCGCAACCAGGTCTGGCGCAGCTATCTGGGCAGCGGCTACCACGGCACCCTCACCCCCGAGCCGATCCGTCGCAACGTGCTGGAGAACCCCGGCTGGTACACGGCCTACACGCCCTACCAGGCCGAGATCTCGCAGGGCCGCCTGGAAGCGCTGATGGTCTTCCAGCAGATGATCATCGACCTCACCGGCATGGAGGTGGCCAACGCCTCGCTGCTGGACGAGGCCACCGCGGCCGCCGAGGCAATGACCATGCTGCGCCGGGCCAGCACCAGCAAGGCCCCCGGCTACTTCGTCGAGGCTGGCACCCATCCGCAGGTCATCGAGGTGATCCGCACCCGCGCCCGCTGGCTGGAGATCCCTGTCACGGTGGGCACGCTGGATGCGCTGGATCCCGGCACCTTCTATGGCGCACACCTGCAGAACCCCGACACCGAAGGGCGCGTGCGCGACCTCACCGATGACATCGCCCGGCTGCAGGCAGCCGGCCTGAAGGTCTGCGTGGGCACCGACCCGCTGGCCGCCGTGCTGCTGAAGTCTGCTGGCGCCCAGGGCGCCGACGTGGTGATCGGCTCGGCCCAGCGCTTCGGCATCCCGCTGGGATTCGGCGGCCCGCACGCCGCCTTCATGGCCACCCGCCAGAAGCTCATCCGCACCATGCCGGGCCGCATCATCGGCACCAGCCACGACGCCGCCGGCAACATCGCCTACCGCATGGCGCTGCAGACGCGCGAACAGCACATCCGCCGCGACAAGGCCACCAGCAACATCTGCACCGCCCAGGCGCTGCTGGCCAACATGTCGGCCTTCTACGCCGTCTACCATGGTCCCGAGGGGCTGCGCCGCATCGCGCTGCGCACCCACGGCATGGCCCGACTGCTGGCTGCCAGCGTGCAGAAACAGTCCGCCGAGCTCACCCCGGAGCACGCCACCTGGTTCGACACCCTGGTCTACCGCTTCGCGGATGCCGCCGCGGCCGACGCCGCGCTGGCCCGCGCCGCCAGCAAGCGCATCAACCTGCGCCGCCTGGACGACACGCGCGTGCTGGTAGCGCTGGACGAGACCGTGGGCCTGGCCGACGTGGCCGACCTGCACGAGGCACTGACCGGCCACGCCACCGACCTGGCCGCGCTGCAGGCGCTGGCTGCCAAGCTGGCCGCCCACGGCGACGTGCTGCCGGCTGCCCTGCTGCGCACCGAGCCCATCCTGACGCACGAAGTCTTCCACCGCTTCCACAGCGAGACCGAGTTCGTCCGCTACCTGAAACGGCTGGAAAACCGCGACATCTCGCTGGTGCACTCGATGATCCCGCTGGGATCGTGCACGATGAAGCTGAACGCCGCCGCCGAGATGGCGCCCATCACCTGGCCGTCCTTCACCGACATCCACCCCTTTGCCCCGGCCGAGCAGGCCCAGGGCTACACCGACATGCTGGCCCAGCTGGGCGGCTGGCTGGCCGACATCACCGGCTTTGCCGGCGTCTCGTTCCAGCCCAACTCGGGGGCGCAGGGTGAATACGCCGGCCTGCTGGCCATCCGCGAATACCTGCTGGCCCAGGGCCAGACACAGCGCAACATCTGCCTGATCCCGGCTTCGGCGCACGGCACCAACCCCGCCTCGGCCCAGCTGGCCGGGCTGAAGATCGTGGTGGTGGCCTGCGACGCCCACGGCAACATCGACGTGGCCGACCTGGACGCCAAGCTGGCCGCCCACCGCGACGCGCTGGCCTGCCTGATGGTCACCTACCCGTCCACCCACGGGGTGTTCGAGGCCAGCATCCGCGACATCTGCCGCAAGGTGCACGAGGCCGGTGGCCAGGTGTACATGGACGGCGCCAACATGAACGCCCAGGCCGGCCTCACCAAGCCGGGCGAGATTGGCGCGGACGTCTGCCACCTGAACCTGCACAAGACCTTCTGCATCCCGCACGGCGGCGGCGGCCCGGGCATGGGCCCCATTGCCGTGGCCGCCCACCTGGTGCCCCACCTGCCGGCCGCCCCGCACCTGACGGGCCAGCCTGCCGACAGCCAGCCCGGCACCGTGTCCGGTGCCGCGCATGGCAGTGCGCTCATCACCCCCATTTCCTGGATGTACATCCGGATGATGGGCTCGGCCGGCATCCGCCAGGCCACGGTCATGGCCATCCTCAACGCCAACTACATCGCCCGCCGTCTGAAAGGGCACTACGAAGTGCTCTACACCGGCGAGCACGGCCGCGTGGCGCACGAGTGCATCCTGGACCTGCGCCACTTCAAGGGCCAGTACGGCGTCAGCGCCGAGGACGTGGCCAAGCGGCTGATGGACTATGGCTTCCATGCCCCCACCCTCTCCTTCCCGGTGCCCGACACGCTGATGGTCGAGCCCACCGAGTCCGAGAGCAAGGCCGAACTGGACCGCTTCTGCGACGCGATGATCCGCATCCGCGAGGAAATCGCCGAGATCGCTGCCGGCACCTGGCCGGCCGACGACAACCCGCTGAAGAACGCGCCACACACCGCCACCGAGGTGGCTGGCGACTGGTCGCACCCCTACAGCCGCGAGCAGGCCGTCTTCCCGCTGCCCTGGCTGAAGGCGGCCAAGGTCTGGCCGACCGTCAAGCGCATCGACAACGCGGCCGGCGACCGCAACCCGGTCTGCACCTGCCCGCCCCTGTCGGACTATTCGCAAGGAGAGCACCATGGCTGAAGCCCTGAAACACGTTGCCCTGGACGGTCTGCACCGCGAGCTGGGCGCCCGCATGGGCGGCTTTGCCGGCTACGACATGCCCATCCAGTACAGCGGCCTGAAGGCCGAGCATCTGGCCACCCGCGCCTCGTGCGGGCTCTTCGATGTCTCGCACATGGGTCAGCTGCTGGTGCGCCCGCGCGATGGCCGCATCGAGACGCTGCACGCCCAGCTGGAAGCCTGCCTGCCGCTGAACTTCTCCGACTGGCCCGAGGGCGCCCAGCGCTACTCGCTGCTGCTGAACGAACGCGGGGGCATCGAGGACGACCTGATGCTCGTCAACCTGGGCAGCGAGGTGCGCATCATCGTCAACGCCGGCAACCGCGATCACGATTTCCACCTGCTCACCACCCGGTGCCCGGAGCTGGAGTTCACCTGGATCGACGCCGCGCTGATCGCCCTGCAGGGCCCACAGGCCGAGGCCGTGCTGGCTGCGCTGGACCCGCGTGCCCGCTCGCCGCGCTTCATGGAATCCGTGTCGCTGGAGCTGCTGGGCGTGCCCTGCTTTGCCACCCGCTCGGGCTACACCGGCGAGGACGGCTACGAGATCTCCATTCCCACCGCCGAGGCCGAGCCGCTGGTGCGCCATCTGCTGGCCGACCCGCGCGTGACCCCGGCTGGTCTGGGCGCGCGCGACACCCTGCGTCTGGAAGCCGGCCTGCCGCTGCACGGCAGCGACATCGGCCCCGACACCACCCCGGTGGAGGCAGTGCTGGGCTTTGCCATTGCCAAGAGCCGGCGGGTGGATGGTGCGCGGTTTGCAGGCTTTCCGGGCGCCGAAGTGGTGCTGGGTCAGCTGGAACACGGTGCACCGCGCCGTCTGACGGCCCTGGTGGCCGACAGCAACGTGCCGGTGCGCGCCCATTCCGTCATCGTCGACGAACAGGGCGACGCCGTGGGCGAAGTGACCAGCGGCACCGTCTCGCCCACGCTGGGCAAGCCCATCATGCTGGCCTATCTGCCGCCGGCTCTCTCCCGCGACGACAGCCCGTTGCAGGCCAAAGTGCGCGACCGGCTCATCCCGCTTCAGCGCGTGAAGCTGCCGTTCGTGGAGAAGCGCTACAAGCGCTGAAGTCGGCCAAGGGCCTTCCCGCCGACATCTGACAACGGCATCTGACGGCCATCTCCGACAGCGCCGCCTCCTGGTCTCTTCCGGCCAAGAGGCGGCGTCGCTGCATCTGAAAACCGCCAGGCTGCCACTCGCCGTTGCACGCGCACCACGTCCAGCGCCCCACTGGCCCGCCCTCGCCGCCTTCCGCCGCCGGCATGAGGTCATTGCGCGTCATCACGACGCATACTTTGGGGTTGCAACCCCGCCAGAACGCGAAGGCATGCTGCTCCGGCATGGCCCCCTGAACGCGCCCATGCCCAGGCGGGGTGACACGCTCCTCCGCCGTTCATGAATACCCCCTCCTCCTCCTCCGAACCGGCTGCCCAAGGCAGCTGGCTGGCCGTCGTCGCGCTGGCGCTGGCGGCCTTCATCTTCAACACCACCGAATTCGCCCCCGTCGGGCTTCTGTCGATGATCGGACAGAGCTTTGGCATGCGCACCGAGGACGTGGGGCTGATGCTGACCATCTACGCCTGGGTCGTGGCACTGGGCTCGCTACCGCTGATGCTGGCCACCGGCAAGATGGATCGCCGGCGCCTGCTCATCGGCGTCTTCCTGGTGTTCATCGTCAGCCATGGCGTTTCGGCCGTGGCCTCCCAGTACTGGGTGCTGATGGCCAGCCGCCTGGGCATTGCCGCCTCGCACGCCATCTTCTGGTCCATCACACCGTCGCTGGCCGTGCGCATGGCCCCCCAGGGGCGGGCCAGCCAAGGACTGGGCCTGCTGTCCACCGGCTCGTCGCTGGCCATGGTGCTGGGCATCCCGCTGGGCCGCGCCGTCGGTGAGATCATGGGCTGGCGCGCCACCTTCGGCCTGATCGGCCTGGCAGCTGCGGTGGTGATGATCGTGCTGGTCCGCCTGCTGCCCGCCCTGCCCAGTCAGAACAGTGGCTCGCTCTCCAGCCTGCCGGTCCTGCTTCGGCGCCCGGCCCTGGTCAGCATCTATGTCCTGATCGTCGTGGGCGTGACGGCGCACTTCACCACCTACAGCTACCTGGAACCCTTCCTGCAGCACGTGGCCGGCCTGCAGGGGCAGGCCATCACCCTGGTCCTGCTGGTGTTTGGCGGTTCCGGCCTGATCGGCAGCGTCCTGTTCGGCTGGCGCGGCAGCCGTAACCCAGCCATCTTCCTGCTGGGTTCGCTGCTGTTCATGGGCCTTTCGCTGCTGACGCTGGAGCCGCTGGCCCACCACGCCGGCTGGCTGCTGGGCATGCTGGTGACGTGGGGCACCATGATGATGTGCTTCTCGCTGTCGATGCAGGCGCGCGTGCTGGCGCTGGCGTCTGACGCCACCGACGTGGCCATGGCCCTGTTCTCGGGGCTTTTCAACCTGGGCATCGGCGGCGGCGCCCTGCTGGGCAACCAGGTCGCCATTTACTGGGGACTGGACCATCTGGGCCTGGTGGGCGGTGCACTGGCGCTGGTCACGATGCTGGGCCTCGTGCTGGCCATCGGCCGCTTCGGCCAGACCCTGCTGCGCGCCCCGGTGGGCGGTCAGGTGGCCGGGCACTGAAGCAGCACTGAAAGGCAGGGCACGCCTGGAACACCTGCACCGGGTGCGTTATCCTTGGAACGGTCATCGATACCTGCGCCGATGCGCACAAGGAGAACGCATGCCCTGCACATCCGACTGCTGCAGTTCCAGCCAGCCCGGCCCACACACCACCGCCCGCTATCGCAAGGTACTGTGGGCCGCGCTGGCCATCAACTTCGGCATGTTCATCATCGAGATCGTGATGAGCGCCCGCTCGGGTTCGGTCTCGCTCATGTCGGACTCGCTGGACTTTCTGGGGGACGCCGGCAACTACCTGATCAGCCTGCTGGTGCTGTCCATGGCCCTGCACCACCGCGCCCGCGCCTCACTGCTGAAAGGCGCAACCATGGCCGCCTTCGGCACCTGGGTGCTGCTCACCACCCTCTATCAGTTCTGGGCAGGTTCATTGCCCAACTATCACGAGATGAGCATCGTGGGGGTGCTGGCCCTGCTGGCCAACGTCACCGCCGCCGCCCTGCTCTACACCTTCCGTGAAGGCGACAGCAACATGCGCGGTGTCTGGATCTGCTCGCGCAACGACGCCATCGGCAACCTGCTGGTGATCGCCGCGGCAGGCGGCGTGTACCTGACCAACAGCAACCTGCCGGACCTGCTGGTGGCACTGGCCCTGTCCGCCCTCGCGCTCAAAGGCGCCAGCACCATCATCCGCCAGGCCCGCCAGGAGCTGCGGGCAACGGCAGACACTTCAGGGCGCTAAGCCCAGGGTAAAGAGTACCGGCACTGCAGACTCTTTCTCCCTCGAAAGAGCCCCCAGAAAGCGAGGGAATTGCCTGGGTGCCGGGGCGACAACCACGCCCCTCACCGGACGGCCCCGGAAAGTCGAGGCGCTGCCCCAAAAGAAAAGCGGCGCATCACTGCGAGTCCTCGCAGTCGATGCGCCGCTTCGTCGGATGAGTCCTGGGGCCTTAGGCCGCCAGCACCTCCGGCAGTTCATGCCGAAGCATCTGCGGGTCTACCGTCAGCAGCTTCAGGCCTTTCTGCTGGGCCTGGGCCAGCAGCAGGCGGTCAAAGGGGTCACGCTGGATGCGGCTGGAGAGGCGGAAAGCGCGCCACAGGGTGGCTGCACGGAGCGACAGCTCGATGAAGCCCTGTTCCTTCAGCTCCGTCACCACCTGGTGGGGATTCAGTTTCACGTTCGAGGCGCCCATGCCTTCCTTCAGGGAAAGTTCCCAGATGCTGGCAGTGCTGTAGTAGCGCTCGTTTTGGGGATCCTGCAAAAGGGCGATGGTCTCTGCCGACAGACGATCCGTGGCCCCGGTCAGCCAGGCTTTCATCACCTGGGTGTCCAACAACAATTTCATAGAGGAGTGCTATTTCCGGCTCGTGTCCGGTTGGAGGAGTGGCCACTGTAGAAGAAAAAAAGCGCCCTTTCAATGCCATTGACACACTGCAACATGCTGGACCGATGAACCAACACGCCGTTCCGACAAGCGGTCGCCAAGTCCGGTCACACCTCCCCAGAAATCATCGAAAAAACGCCCTGCCCGCCAGGCACTCCCTTGAAGATCCGCATGAACAGCGGGTCTTCAGGGCATTCTTCATGGCGCCCATGAACGCCGCGATCTGACACAGACTGGCACGAACAGTTTCTGCGCCCCTGCCCCGACCGCACAATGACGCCAGAACGTTGTTCAATAACAACAGCAAAATCATGCGGGGGGCAACACATCCGTCGGTGGCAGGGCAACACCCGAACGGCTTGCCCGGAGAGGTGCGGGCACACAAAAACGGCTTCTCCGCCCTCAAATTCGGGCGACAGAAGCCGTCAGAGCCAAGGTAGAAACCGTCAGAGCCAAGCTTTCAGGCCCGAAGACACCCTGCATGCCCGGGCGCGCCCCTGTCAGGCCGCCTGCGCTTCCTTCTGCTCGCCGCCCAGCACGTCCAGCAGGTCAGCCAGCAGGCCCGACAGCTCGCCGGCCATCAGGGTGAACTCGGCATCGAACACCTGCCGGGCATCGCCCTCGTCCAGGCTCTCGCGCCCCTCGCGCACCACGTCCAGTGGATTGAGCCGCTTGATGGCGGCATTCTCGGTCAGCACGAAGGACACACGGTCGCGCCAGGTCAGCGCCAGGCGCGTGCACTGCTTGCCTTCCTTCAGGTGGCGCTGCACCGTGTCGGCATCCACCGGCTGGCGCACGTAGCGAACGGCCGCACGGCTCTCGCCCGTGTCACGCAGCTCGCTGTCGTCGTCGATGGAGAACGGGCCGGGCACTTCGTTCTCGACCAGCCAGGTCGTCATGGCCTGGGCCGGCGAATGCGCCAGCTTCAGCGGCGCCAGCGGCAGGTCGTCCACCGATTTCTTCAGCAGCCCGATGATCTCGTCGGCACGGGCTGGCGCCGTGGTGTCCACCACCACCCAGCCCCCTTCCGGATCGATCCACACCCGGGTGTCCCGGAAGATGCTGAAGGCCTTGGGCAGCAGCTCTTCGGTCACGCGCTCCTTCAGCTCGCGCATCTGCTTGCGGCCGGGCTTGAAGCCCTGCTCTTCTTCCAGCGCCTGGGCGCGTGCGCGGGTGAACTGGTTGATGACCGAGGCCGGCAGCAGTTTCTTCTCGGCGCGCAGCGTCAGCAGCCAGTGACGCCCCACCCGATGCGCCAGGCCCTCGCCTTCCATGGCCGGCACCCAGCCCAGCGACTGCGCCTCCTGGGCCAGCCCCGGCGTGAAGGCCAGTCGCTGCAGCTGCTCTTCGACAGCGGCAGGATCCGGGTTCCAGGCGGCAGAAAGGCGATAGACCAGGGCGTTGCGGAAGAAGGCACTCATGCGGAATTCGGCACAAAGAAAAATTCAGGGGCGCCTACTGTAACGCAACTGCCTGTCCGGAGAGAAACTCAGGGATCCTCTTAATGAGTCCCGCGAACCGGCGCGCCACGGAATGGGATGCAGGACGAGGCGACATTTGCTGTCAATAGTGGCGCTATTGACAGCAAATGGCAACGCGGTCATGCGCCCATTGCGGGGATGCGACGGCCGCGGGGACTTGTTCAGAGGATCCCTAGGGCTGATACTTGTACCCCATGCCGTACACCGACTGGATCAGGTCGCTGTCGGGCAGGATGCGCCCCATCTTGCGGCGCAGATTCTTCACGTGCGTGTCGACCGTGCGGCCGTTGACCACCCGGTGGTCTTCATACAGGCGCTCCAGCAGGTCTTCCCGGCTGAACACATGGCCCGGCATGGCCGCCAGCACCGACAGCAGGCGGAATTCCACCGGCGTGAGTTCCAGCGGGCTGCCCTCCAGCCACGCCGCGTGGCGCACCGTGTCGATCCACAGCCCGTCAGGCGGCGGCGACACGTCCGCGGGCTTTTCCAGCACAGCCTCGGCCACCGCCTTCTGCTGCGGCTTGACGGCATCGGCCAGCGTGCGACGCAGCACTGCCCGCACCCGCGCCACCATCTCGCGCGGGCTGAAAGGCTTGCAGATGTAGTCGTCGGCGCCCAGCTCCAGCCCCAGCAGCCGGTCGATCTCTTCGACGCGCGCCGTCATCATGATGATGGGCACCGACGAGAAGGTGCGGATCTCGCGACAGATGTCGATGCCGTCGCGGCCCGGCAGCATGAGGTCCAGCAGCACCAGATCCGGAGGGTTGGTGCGCACCGCGTTGACCACCAGCCGGCCATCGGCCAGGATCCCGGTCTGGAAACCGGCAGCATCCAGGTATCGACAGACCAGGACGGCCAGCTTCGGCTCGTCCTCGACCACCAGCAGCTGCAGCGGCCGGCCAGGATTGGTCCAGATATTCTGCTGCGTCATCCATTTCCCTCCGAAGAATGCTCGGGGGGCAGCTCGATCCGGACGCGCAGCCCACCCAACGGCGAGGCCTGCGCCATGATGCGACCACCATGCGCCTCGACGATGCCCCGGCAGATGGCCAGCCCCAGCCCCGACCCGCCCGTGGCCCGGTTCCGCGACGCCTCACGACGGTAGAAACGGTCAAAGAGACGCGGATAGTCTTCAGGCGACATGCCGGGGCCGGAGTCGTCGAAATCGATGATCACGCCCGGGCTGCCCGCCTGACAGCCCACCTGCACGGTACCGCCCTGGTCCACGTAGCGTACGGCGTTTTCCAGAAGATTCTGGAAAACCTGACGCAATCGATTCGGATCCCCCGAAACGAGCATTCTATCTATAACCCCGACCCTTTTCAGGGACAACCCGCGGACAGCCAGGCGCTCCTGCCAGCTCGACAGCGTGGTGTCCAGCAGCTCCACCACATCCACCTGCTCCCAGTGATACGCCAGCGGTGCCACCTCCGTCATCGACAGCATGTGGATGTCGTCGACCAGCTTGGACAGAATGCCCACTTCACTCTGAAGGGATTGCACCACCCGCTGGTCCAGCGGCTGGAGCCCATCCTCCACCGCCTCCAGCTCGCCGCGCATGATCGCCAGCGGCGTGCGCAGCTCGTGCGACACGTCCGCCATGAAGGCGCGGCGCATGTTCTCGTTGCTCTGCAGCGTGCCGGCCAGCTTGTTGAACACCCGTGCCAGCTGCCCCAGCTCATCCTGCGAGGACACCGGCACGCGGATGTCGTACTGTCCCGCCGCCAGCGCCCGCGTGGCCGTGGCCAGCCGCCTTGCCGGCACCAGCATCACCCGCCCCAGCAGCCAGGCAACAACGGCCGCCAGCAGCACCGCCAGCCCCGCGATGTACCAGGCCGCACTCTCCTGACGGCGCTGGAAGGCCAGATCGGCCGCATCCGTCACCTCGGTGAAGCGCTTGCTGCCCACCCAGCCGGCCACCACCCCATCCACCAGGATTGGCACGAAATGCGCATCCGGCCCCGGGTCCGGGTTGCCCACCACGAAACGGCCACTGGCATCCTGCAGCGTCATGCGCGCCGCGGCATCCATGGGCGGCTTGGGCGCCACCACCGGCCATCCGGGTCCCGGCGCCGGCGCAGGCGGCATGTCGGGGTGTACATCCCCGCCATCGACCAGAACGTCCAGCAGGGACTCCTCGGCCGGCGGCGACAGCTCACCAGCGCGGGCCTCCGGCGGCCAGGAGGCCCCCTTCGTGCCCCCCGGACCCGGGCGGGCCGATTCATCCGCCTGCGTGGCCGACGGGTTGGACAGCCACCACCAGTTCGATGCCTGGCCCACATCGGCGGAGGCCTGTCCGGGCTGCGGCCCATGCCGCGACATGTCACCAGGCAGCAGACCATTGGGCAGCAACCCCTTCGGCAGAGGGCCACCGTGTTGGAGCGCCCCGTGCACGTGCGCTGCATCCGGCGCTGCGCGCCTGTTTTCCTGCCCGGGCTGCTCATACAGCAACCCGCGCGCCGCCCCCATGCCCTCGGCATACGGCATGGGCACCAGCCATTGGCAGGCCTGAAGCGGCCTGCGGCCCAGAATGGGCAGAATCGGCATCTGCCGCGGCCCCGAATGCAGTCGGTAGCCGCTGTAGCGCACAATGTGTCGCCACAGGTCGTCGCGCCCACGCAGGGCATCCCAGCCGTGCTCCGGATCGCCCACCTCGCGCCAGTGCGCCGCCAGCACCGTCGTCAGCACGTTCAGGCGCCGGGTCTCCACCTCATTCAGGTAGCCCAGAAAGCCGCGCTGGAAACTGATGCGGTTGGCAATGCTCATGGCCACCGCCATCACGACACTGGCCGCCAGTACGGCCACGAACAACTTGAAACCTATGCCGATTCTCATGCTGCCTAATTGAACACAGGAAACGTGGCTGTTGCGCGAAACGGCGCTCCCCGCGGCCGAGAATCCGCAATATCCTCATAATCTGCGGGTTCGATGCCGCAAGCCCCCTCGGGAATACCCTCAACCTTACCCCAATACCATGAAAGGCTCTATTTCCTCCGGCGTACTGCTGGTCACCGCCCTGCTGCTGGCCGGCTGCCAGACCACCTCGCCCGACAAGGCCGGACTGGCCCCCGAAGACGCCCGCACCGTGGCTCGCAAGGCCATTCCCCCCAACGTGAAGGACGCCGGCGGCTGGGCCACCGACATCCAGACCTCCTTCTCGCTGCTGGGTCTGCCCGCCACCCGCGGCAGCCTGTGCGCCACCGTCGCCGTCATCGAGCAGGAATCGGGCTTCCAGGTCAATCCCGTGGTGGCCGGCCTGCCCGCCATCGCCTGGAAAGCCATCGACGAACGTGCCGCCCGCTATCACATCCCCGGCTTCATGGTCCGCACCGCACTGGCCCTGCCCAGCGGCAACGGCCAGAGCTACGCCCAGCGCATCGACAGCGCCCGCACCGAAGAAGACCTCAGCCGCACCTTCGAGGACCTCATCGACACCGTGCCCCTCGGGAAGCGCCTGTTCGGCCAGTACAACCCCGTGCGCACCGGCGGCGCCATGCAGGTCTCCATCAGCTACGCCGAAGACCACGCCAAGCGCAAGTCCTACCCCTACGGCGACGCCGGCAGCATCCGGCAGGAAATCTTCACCCGTCGCGGCGGCCTGTACTTCGGCATCGCCCACCTGCTGGACTACCCTGCCGACTACCCCGAGATGAAATACCGCTTCGCGGACTACAACGCCGGCCACTACGCCAGCCGCAACGCCGCCTTCCAGCGCGCCCTGGCCGTGGCCACCGGCCAGAAGCTCACCCCCGACGGCGACCTGCTGGACCACGCCAACCCCTCCATGGCCACCCCGGGCCAGACCGAGCGCGCCGCCCGCACCTTCGGCAAGCAGATCGGCCAGAACGACGACAGCATCCGCGCCATGCTGCAGAAGGGCGACACCCTGGCCTTTGCCGAAACCCCGCTCTACAAGGCCGCCTTCGCCCACGCCGACCGCGCCGGCAGCGGCAAGCCCATGCCCCGCGCCATCCTGCCCGACATCCAGCTCAACAGCCCCAAGATCACCCGCAAGCTCACCACCGCCTGGTTTGCCGAGCGGGTGAACGAGCGCTACCTGCGGTGCCTGAAGCGGGTGGGTGGGGAGTGAGGGTGTCAACAGCTCAGCCGCCGGACGCGCTTCCCGAAGAACGGCCGGTGCATTTCTCCCCCTCCCGCCGCGGATCCCCATGCCGATCGAAGCGCTCGTGCCGCATCTCTCCCGTGGGGCGCTGCCGATAGTTCTGGGCGGGCTCGCAGTCGGCCGCCCTGGTCGTCGATGAAGCGGGCACGGGCGAGGCATTGGCCGTCTCGTTCGCGGAGCCTTCCCGGCCCGATCGCGCCGCCGAGCTGCCCTGCCCGTCACTGAAGATCTGCTGCCCGGCAGGCGCACCGCCCAGGGTCGTCCCCTCCTGCGACACGAGCAGCGGCGTGGCCAGGGTGGCCACCACCAGCAGGACCAGCACGGACGAGACCGACGCCAGCGCGACACCCGCCAGGCTGTAGCGGGGCGGTGCATCGGGAATGGCGCAGGCAATGGCACGGGTGACGACCCACAGGCCGTAGACGGCCAGCACCAGGCCCAGCGGCTGGGCAATCCCGGCCGGCAGTTCCAGCGACTCCAGCAGGGCCGACAGCACGTTGGGCACCAGCCCGGCAGCCAGCAGCAGGTTGAAGAGCGGCCCCCGGCCATCCCAGCGCCCGTCGCGCATCAGCCACCAGCGCAGCACGCCATGCACCAGGCCGTACAGCAGCGCGTTCAGCCCCAGACCCACCAGAAGCGCCTGCGGAATGGTCATCAGCGGCATGCCATCGTCCTGCGTGAGGCTCGCCAGACTCATGCCCACCAGGACGCCCAGCACGACCAGCACCCCTACGGTCTGCCGGCGCGGCACGTCATAGGCCGACAGCGGCAGGTCCCGCAGCAGGAAAAGCGAAAGGGCGGCAGAAATCATGGCAGGGCTACTCCTTCAGCCACAGTCTCCGCAAGCGGACGCCCTTGGGGCTGAGGTAACGGTCGAAGTCCCTTCGATCAACGGTCAGGATGGCATGGACACCGATACGGTCTGCAGCAAGCACCAGGGCCACGTCCGCCAGGTCCGCGCCTCCGTCCTCATACTGCACCATGTAGTCCGCCATGTCAGACAGCTCGGCAGGGTCACTGGAAAGCAGCGTCAGTCTGCCTGCCGCGGCCCAGCGCAGCATGTTGATTCTGGACTTGTTGTTCAGCAGGTGACATGCTTCGGTCAGTACTTCCCACACCGAATACAGCCGCACCCCGGCCAACTCACCCAGCATCCGTACAGCGCTGGCATGGTGAGCATCGCCGTCGTTGAACAGGGCAACAAGGAACCCTGTATCAACCAGCGTAGCCGTATTTCTCACGCAGCTTCTCCAGCACGGCCCGCTTGAGCGGATCCTTCACCGAGTCGGGATCGCGCAGCCCCCCGCCCTGGCCGATGTACATGGCATCGATCTCGGCCTCTGTCTTCTCGGCGGGAATGACCCGAGCGGCATAGGCGGCGATGCTGCGGCGCACAAACTCGGACTTGCTGATATGCAGCCTGTCGGCAGCCAGCGTCAACAGAGCATCGTCTTCGGCGGTAAGTTGCAGGGACAGGCTCATGAAGCACCCAGAGCAGTGGAAATCGCGCGTATCGGGCGGTCGCCTCCAGCCAGCTTTTCAGCGCACCGCTCGAAACCGAGTTTATACGGTACTTGAGGAAGGGCCACAAGCCCCGCTCCTGCGGAGCCCTGCCCTCCTCTGGCCGCATCAACGCAGCATCTTGCCCGGGTTGAAAAGCCCCTCCGGATCCAGCGCCGCCTTGATGCGCGCCATCAGGGCCACCCCCTCGGCACCGGCCTCGGTCTCCAGGAAGTCCATCTTGTGCAGGCCGATGCCGTGTTCGCCCGTGCAGGTGCCGCCCAGCGACAGGGCCAGCGAGACAATCTCGCGGTTGAGCGCCTCGGCGCGGGCCACCTCGTCAGGGTTGTCCACGTCCACCAGAATCAGGCAATGGAAGTTGCCATCGCCCACGTGGCCGACGATCAGCGACGGGAAGCCGCTTGCTTCCAGCAGCTTGCGCGCGCCCTCGACAGAGGCCGCCAGCCGCGAGATGGGCACGCAGGTATCGGTGGAGATGGCCCGCGCGCCGGGTCGCATCTGCAGGCCGGCAAAGTAGGCGTCATGCCGGGCGTTCCACAGCCGGGTGCGCTCTTCGGGCTTCTCGGCCCAGGCAAAGTCCGTCCCGCCCTCGTCGGCAGCCAGCTGCTGCACCAGCTCCACCTGCTCGGCCACGCCGGCCGGGCTGCCATGGAACTCGAAGAACAGCGTGTAGCCTTCGCGCAGTTCCATCTTGCTGTAGGCATTGATGGCCCGGATGGCGGGCGGGTCCAGGAATTCGCAGCGCGCCAGCGGCACGCCCAGCTGGATGGACTGGATGACGACATTGACGGCCTGCTCGGCCGACGGGAAGTTGACCACCGCGGCCGACACTGCCTCGGGCAGCGGATGCAGGCGCAGCGTGACTTCGGTGATGATGCCCAGCGTGCCCTCGGCCCCCACGAAGAGGCGGGTCAGGTCATAACCGGCCGACGACTTGCGGGCGTGCGTGCCGGTATGCACCACCTTCCCTTCGGCCGTCACCACGGTCAGCGCCAGCACGTTCTCGCGCATGGTGCCGTAGCGCACGGCGTTGGTGCCCGAGGCGCGGGTGGAGGCCATGCCGCCGATGGAGGCATCCGCCCCCGGATCGATGGGGAAGAAGAGCCCGGTGTCATGCAGCTCCTGGTTGAGCTGCTTGCGGGTCACGCCGGCCTGCACCGTCACCAGCAGGTCTTCGGGAGCCACCGACACGATGCGGTTCATCCGCGACATGTCCAGCGTGATGCCGCCCCGGATCGCCAGCAGCTGGCCCTCGATGGACGAACCCGCCCCCCAGGGCACGATCGGACAGTGATGCGCGCGACAGAGCTTCACCAGGTCCACCACGTCCTCGGTGCTCTCGGCAAACACCACCCCTTCGGGCAGGGTCAGCGGGTAGATGGATTCATCGCGGCCGTGGTGCTCGCGCACCCCGTGCGACACCGAGAAGCGTTCTCCGAAACGCTGCTCCAGCGCGGCCTTCAGGGTTTCGTTCAACCGGGGCGCCGCGGCGCCCTGCCCATCGTTCGTCATCGTCTTTCCTGGGTTTGGATCATCAGGGTTGCAAAGCGGCCCGGCCCGGAATCCGCCCCGCCATCACCCGGGGCCGGCGGGCCAGCGCCGGAGGCTGGATTCTAGATCGCGGCGCAACCCGGCGCTGCATCGCAGCATCCGCTCACCCCGGGTAAACCCTAGTCCACAACGTGCACGTACAGAGCGCGGAGGGTCCGTAACGGGTTGTAGTATTTCGGGAATATCTGAACAGAAGGAACTCCTCCATGGCCCCGGTCATTACCTGCATCGAAGATCTCCGAGTCATTGCCAAGCGCCGCGTGCCGCGCATGTTCTACGACTACGCAGACTCCGGCTCCTGGACAGAATCCACCTACCGCTCCAACGAAACCGCTTTCCAGAAGATCAAGTTCCGCCAGCGCGTGGCGGTCAACATGGAAAACCGCTCGCTGGAAAACACGATGATCGGCGAGAACGTGACGATGCCGGTGGCACTGGCCCCCACGGGACTCACCGGCATGCAGCACGCCGACGGCGAGATCCTCGCGGCCCGCGCCGCCGAGAAGTTCGGGGTGCCGTTCACGCTCTCCACCATGAGCATCTGCTCCATCGAGGACGTGGCCGAGCACACCAGCCGCCCGTTCTGGTTCCAGCTCTACGTCATGAAGGACAAGGGCTTCGTCGAGCGGCTCATCAACCGCGCCAAGGCCGCCAAGTGCTCGGCGCTGGTCATCACGCTTGACCTGCAGATCCTCGGCCAGCGGCACAAGGACATCAAGAACGGCCTGTCCTCGCCCCCCAAGCCCACGCTGACCAACCTCATCAACCTGGCCACCAAGCCCTACTGGTGCTGGCACATGCTGCACACGAAGCGGCGCACCTTCGGCAACATCGTCGGCCACGCCAGCGGCGTGAGCGACACCAGCTCGCTGTCGGCCTGGACCAGCCAGCAGTTCGACCCTGCCCTGTCGTGGGACGACGTGGCCTGGATCAAGGACAAGTGGGGCGGCAAGATCATCATCAAGGGCATCATGGAGCCCGAGGATGCCCATCTGGCCGTGAAGTCGGGTGCCGACGCGCTGATCGTCTCCAACCACGGCGGCCGCCAGCTCGACGGCGCCCTGCCCTCCATCGAGGCCCTGCCCGCCATCGTCGATGCGGTCGGCAAGGACAACATCGAGATCTACCTGGACAGCGGCGTGCGCTCCGGCCAGGACGTGATCCGTTCCGTGGCCATGGGCGCTCGCGGTGTGTTCATCGGCCGTCCCTTCCTGTACGGCCTGGGTGCCATGGGCGAGGCCGGCGTCACCAAGGCGCTGGAAGTCATCCGCAACGAAGCCGATCTCACCATGGCCTTCTGCGGGTTGCGTAACATCAAGGATGTGAACAAGAGCATCCTGGTGCCCGGCACCTACCCGACGTGAGCGAAACAAGCTTCTTCTGGCACGACTACGAAACCTTCGGGCGCGACCCGCGCCTTGACCGGCCGGCGCAGTTTGCCGGCATCCGCACCGACCTCGACCTGAACGAGGTCGGCGAGCCGGTGATGCTGTACTGCAAGCCGGCCCCCGACTACCTGCCTGACCCCGAGGCCTGCCTGCTGACCGGCATCCTGCCGCAGGAGTGCCTGGCCAGGGGGCTGCCCGAATACCGCTTTGCCGATGCGGTGCTGGCCGAGCTGGGTGCCAGCGGCACCATCGGCGTGGGCTACAACTCCATCCGCTTCGACGACGAAGTGACGCGCCACCTGATGTGGCGCACACTGCGTCCGCCCTATGACCGGGAATGGCGCAACGGCTGCAGCCGATGGGATCTGCTGGACGTGGTGCGCGCCACGGCCGCCCTGCGCCCCGAGGGCATCGAATGGCCTCGCCACGACGACGGCCGCCCCTCCTTCAAGCTGGAACATCTGAGTGCCGCCAACGGCCTGGCCCATGCGCAGGCGCACGACGCGCTCTCGGACGTGCGCGCCACCATCGCCCTGGCAGCCCTCATCCGCAACCGCCAGCCCCGGCTCTGGAACTTCTGCCTGGCGCTGCGCCAGAAACAGGCCGTGCTGACCGAGATCGGTTCCGACCGTCCTTTCATTCACGTCTCTGCCATGTACGGGGCCGAAAGGGGCGGCATGGCGGTGGTCTGGCCGCTGGCCCAGCATCCCACCAACCGCAACGAGCTGATCGTCTGGGACCTGATTCACGACCCCGCCGAGCTGGCCGACCTGGATACGGAACAGATTCGCCTGCGACTCTTCTCGAAGACCGAGGACCTGCCCGAGGGCATGACGCGCCTGCCCATCAAGAGCCTGGCCATCAACAAGTCCCCCATCGTCATCGGCAACCTGAAGGTGCTCACGCCGGCCGTCATCGAACGCTGGCGCATCGACATGGAGGCGATCGCCCGTCACACCGAAACGGCCCGACGCCTGACCCCGCAGCTGGCCAGCCGCATGGACGAGGTCTACCAGCGTCCCCGCCCGCAAGGCCCCGCCCCGGACGTGGACGGCGATCTGTATGGCGGCTTCATCGGCAACGACGACCGTCGACGCCTGGACGACTGGCGAGAACGGCTGGATGCCACCGCATCGCAGGCCGCCGCATCGCCGGATACCGATCATTCACATATTCAAATCCCGTCTTTTGAGGATCCCCGACTTGAGGAAATGTCTTTCCGATACCGTGCAAGGCAATTTCCGGATATGCTCAGTACTGAAGAAAAACAGCGCTGGGTGGCACACTGTCACGCCAGACTCCATCAGGGGGCCGGCAATGCCATGACGTTGGCGACTTTCGCCCATCGTCTGGACGAGCTCAACCAGTCGCTGTCACCCGACGATGAACACGGCCAACGGCTGCTGGAGGCTCTCTATGACTACGGTGAACAACTCGCCTGACAAAAACAGCACGACACAGACGCTCCAAGCTCCCCCTGTCTGCACGGAAGACGACATCTACTACTTCCGCGAAGGCACCAACAACCGGCTGTATCGCTGGATGGGCGCCCACCCCTGCACCCATGCCACGCAGGAAGGCGGCAAGCCCGAGAAAGGCTGCTGGTTTGCCGTCTGGGCCCCCAATGCCCGCGAAGTGCAGGTCATCGGCGACTTCAACGGCTGGCAGCATGGCGCCAGCCCGCTGGCCGTGCGTGGCGACAGCTCCGGCATCTGGGAAGGCTTCGTGCCCCACGCCTCGGTCGGTGATTGCTACAAGTACCGCATCCTGTCGGCTCCCACCGGTGAATGGCTGGAAAAGAGCGACCCCTTCGGCTTTGCGTGGGAAGAGCCGCCCTGCACCGCCACCCGCATTGCCGACATCTCCTATCGCTGGGACGACGCCGAATGGATGAAGACGCGCGGCCAGGCCAACGCGCTCAACGCCCCCATCAGCATCTACGAATGCCACCTGGGCTCCTGGATGCGCCCGGACGACAACCCGCACGGCTTCCTCAACTACCGCGACATCGCGCCCAAGCTGGCTGACCACGTGCAGTCGCTGGGCTTCACCCACGTCGAGCTGATGCCCATCACCGAGCACCCGTTCTATGGTTCGTGGGGTTATCAGACGGTGGGTTACTTTGCCCCCACTTCGCGCTACGGCAGCCCGACCGACTTCAAGGCGTTCGTCGACTACATGCACGGGCGCGGCATCGGCGTCATCCTGGACTGGGTGCCCTCGCACTTCCCGGGTGACGCCCACGGCCTGCACCGCTTCGACGGCACCGAACTGTACGAGCACGCCGACCGCCGCCAGGGCTTCCACCCCGAGTGGAACAGCTGGATCTTCAACTACGGCCGCCACGAGGTGCGCAGCTTCCTGCTCTCCAGCGCCGCCTTCTGGCTGGACCAGTACCACATCGACGGCATCCGGGTGGACGCCGTGGCCTCCATGCTGTACCTGGACTATTCCCGCCAGGACGGCCAATGGATCCCCAACCGCTTCGGCGGCCGCGAGAACCTGGAAGCCATCCACTTCCTGCGCCAGCTCAACCAGAGTGTCTACCGCGACTTCCCCGACGTGCAGACCATCGCCGAGGAATCCACGGCCTGGCCGGGCGTCTCGCGTCCGGTGGCCTGGGGCGGCCACAGCAACGACAACCCCGAGACCATGAACGGTCTGGGCTTCGGCATGAAGTGGAACATGGGCTGGATGCACGACACGCTGTCGTGGTTCGAGAAGGATCCGCTCTACCGCAGCTACCACCAGAACGCGCTCAGCTTCAGCCTGTACTACGCCTTCAACGAGAACTTCGTGCTGCCGCTCTCGCACGACGAAGTGGTCTATGGCAAGGGCAGCCTGCTGTCCAAGATGCCGGGCGACGACTGGCAGAAGTTTGCCAACCTGCGCCTGCTCTACGGCCTGATGTGGACCCACCCGGGCAAGAAACTGCTGTTCATGGGCGGCGAGTTCGGCCAATGGACCGAATGGGCGCATGAAGGCAGCGTCGACTGGAACGCCGCCGACACCTACTTCCACGTGGGCATCAAGCACCTCATCGGCGCACTCAACCACCTGATGCGCACCCAGCCGGCCCTGCACCAGCGGGACTTCGACGGCAGCGGCTTCGAGTGGATCAGCGCCGACGACAGTGCCCATAGCGTGCTGGCCTACCTGCGCCACGGCAACGATCCCAAGGACACGCTGCTGGTCGTCTTCAACGGCACGCCCGTGCCGCACCACAACTACCGTCTGGGCGCCCCGCAGGGTGGCCGCTGGCAGGAAATCTTCAACAGCGACGCCTCCATCTATGGCGGCACCGACGTGGGCAACCAGGGCTTCGTGGATGCCCTCGACGAAGGCACCCATGGTCGTCCCTACTCGCTGGAGCTGACCCTGCCGCCGCTGGGCCTGCTGGTGTTCAAGCATGTCGACACGCCGGCCGCCAAGGCACTGCCAGAGGCCAAGGCCGCCAGGCCAGCCGCAGAAAGTGCCAAGGCCGCAGCGCCTGCCGCAAAAAAGCCTGAAGCCGCCCCGGCTGCTGCCAAACCGGCCAAGGCTGAAGCACCGGCGCCCAAGGCCGCTGTCGCCAAGGCCAGCGCAGCCCCCAAGGTGGCGGCTCCGAAGGCGGCCGCCCCCAAGGCGTTTGAAACCAAGGCGGCAGAGCCCAAGGCTGCAGCCCCCAAGGCCGCGGCACCCAAGACTGCCACCACGTCGCGCACGCGGACCAGCACGGCCAAGACGGCCTCGGCAGGGACAACCGCCAAGGCCACCAAGGCAGCCGCTCCCAAAGCGGCCAGTAGCCGCACCACGGCCACGACCAAAGCCAAACCTGCCAGCAGCCGCAGCAAGGGCTGATTGAGGCAGTCCGGGGACGGGCATCCCCCTCCCCGGACAAAAAAGCCGCCGATACGCTTTCATCCGTATCGGCGGCTTTTTTTATGGCCATGGGCCGTGGCCTGTGGGCCTCCGGTTGTCACGCTCCACGCCCGGCGATGGCGGGCAACCGCAGGCGACAACAACCAGCGCCCGAAGAAGCCCTCCGGTGCGCGGGCGATCAGCTCACCCGGCCGATGACCCCTTCTGCCAGCCAGTCCATCTTCTGCATGACGGTATCGGACATCACGCCGCCCAGCTGGCGAACCTTGCCGTCATTGGCGCGCAGCTCGCCCTCGAAGACGTGCCGGTGTCCGCGCATGAGCTGCAGGCGCACGGCGTTGATCTGGCGGCGCACCGTCTGTGAGATGGGTGCGGGCCCCAGATCCAGCTGCACCATGCCGTCGGCCAGACCGCCCCAGGTGTGGTCCGGCTCCCACTTGCCTTCCAGAAGCTTGCGGGTGCGCTCCAGGTAGTAGGCATTCCAGTTGGGCAGCACGGTACCCAGCAGCAGGTTGCGCGGCACGATCTTACTGTAGTCGCCCTGGAAGCCGATCAGCTTCAGCTTGCGATCACGTGCCACCTCGGCAACCGCCACGGTGTCGGTGTGCTGGGTGAACACATCCGCCCCCTGCGACAGCAGGCTGTAGGTGGCCTCGCGCTCCAGACCCGGATCACGCCAGTTGTTGGTCCAGTACACCCGCACCGTGATCTTGGGGTTCACCGAACGCGCACCCAGCGTGTAGGCGTTGATGCCCTGCAGCACCTCGGGAACCGGCACGGGCGCAATGTAGGCCAGCACACCGGCCTTGCTGGCGTGTGCTGCCAGCATGCCGGCCAGATAACGAGCCTGGTAGTAGCGGGCGTTGTAGGTGCCCACGTTGTCGGCCGTCTTGAAGCCGGCGTTGCTCTCGAAGCGCACCGAGGGGTAGTCGCGCGCCACGCGCACAATGGCGTCCATGAAGCCATAGGCGGTACCGAACACCAGCTGGCAGCCGTCGGCACACATCTTGCGCAGCACCCGGTCGGCATCCTTGCCTTCGGTCACGCGCTCGGCCGGCACCAGCTCGATGCGGTTGCCCAGCTGCCGCTTCAGGTACTGGGCGCTGAGCGCATGCAGGTGACTGGCCGAATACGGGTCGATCGGGCCGTCATACAGAAAGCCCACCCGCAGCGGCTTGGATGCGGCACGGCTGGCCGCATGACTGGTACCCGCCGTGGCGGACTTGCCCGCGGTCGGCGTGGCGGCTGCATGGGGGCCATGAGCAGCCCCGGCGGCCTTCCGGTCGGTACCTTCGGCAGCCCGCACGGACAGCGGCAGACCGGCCTGCGACAGCAACAGCCCGCTGCCAGCAGCCAGCAGCAGGCGACGACGATTCGTTTGCGACATCTTGGGAGATTCCGGATTCATGGACATTGGGCAGAATCAGCGACCGGCAGGCACCTGGCCCTCAACCCCTTTCACGTAGGTCATCAGACCCTCCAGGAAGCGGTCATCACCCACCTTGCCGGACGGGAGCAGCTCGCGGTCATCGACCGTCACCAGCGGCCCTTTCCAGATCTGCAGCGTGCCGTCGCGCAGCGCCTTGCGCTTTTCCTCGACGGCAGCCCGGGCCTCGGGCGTCAGCTTGTCGGACAGGGCCACCAGGTCCACACGGCCGTCACGCAGCCCCTGCCAGGTGGGCGCGGGCTTCCAGCGCTTGTCCAGCACCTGCTGCACCGTCTGCACATAGTAGCCGGCCCAGTCGAAGGCCACCGACCCCAGGTGCGCCTTGGGCGCGGCCTGGCTCATGTCGGCGCCCCAGCCAAAGGCGTACTTGCCCACCCGCTCGGCCTGCTTCAGCGGGTCGGTCGTGGCAGTGTTGTAGATGATAACGTCGGCACCGCCGCTGATCAGCGTCTGGGTGGCCTCGGTCTCGCGCACCGGGTCTGCCCAGCCGTTCACCCAGGCCACCTTCACGCGCGCCGTGGGGTTGACCGACTGCGCGCCCAGCGCAAAGGCGTCGATGTTGCGGACCACCTCGGGAATGGGCACCGGCGCCACAAAGCCCACCGTATCGGTCTTCGTCATCTTGCCGGCAGCCACACCCGCCAGGTAGACGCCCTCATAGGCGCGCACCCCATAGGAACGGATGTTGCCCGCGGATGTGCCCAGCCCGGCCACCTCCCAGCGTACATCCGGGTATTCCAGCGCCAGACGCTTCATCAGCGCCTCGTAGGTAGCGCCGGTACCGAAGATGAGCCGGTTGCCGTCTTCCACCAGCTGGCGGAAGGCCTTCTCGGCATCAACGTCCTTCACGTTGTCCAGCACCGTCACCGCCACCCGGTCACCCAGCTGCTGACGCAGGGCATCAATGCCTTCCTGGTGCGAGCGCGACCAGCCACTGCCGTCCGGCGTGGTGGGCAGTACGAACCCCACCTTCAGCTCCGCCTCGGCCTTGGTCGCAGGCTCTGCCTTGGCAGTGTTGTCCTGCTGCGCAGCCGGTGTGCCCTGAGCGGCGGGCGCTTTCTGATCGGCAGGTGCATCCTGTCCGGCCGGCACTTTCTGCCCGGCCGCAGCGCCTTGCCCGGCGGCTGCCTTCTGTTCGGCTGCAGCGCCCTGCTCGGCCGAAGCCTTCTGCCCCGAAGCGGCTTCAGTCTGTCCGGCGGCCTTGTCGGCCGCAGCGGCAGCAGGCTGGACCTTTTCGGGCTGGTCCAGGGTGGGCTGGGCCGCCAGCGGCGCAGCCAGCACCAGCATCACGGCCGCAGCCAGCGGCGCGGTCTTGCATCGACGGGGAAGTTTCATGAAAGGAAGCTCCGCAGGCCCGGGGAACGCCCCGGGAAAGGGCTGGAACGCCAAAAAGTCAAAGTCATGATTTTATCAGCGCGGCTTGGCGACAACGGATACAACCTGAATCGATATCGAACGTTCTGCCAGAAGTCCTGCCAAAAACTGCGCACGACAGGCTGTTCCGGCACACACGAGAGGCCACGGGGCCTGCGACGACACCAGGTCGCTTCTGCGGCGACGGCGTCTCGCGCGGCTGCACGTCAGCGCCCTACTTGATCAGTCGGGCATCAGGGACATCGGCTGCAGGCGGGGCCACAGCGCCGCCAGGAAGGCATCGTTGGACACCGGCCGCGGGCTGACCGAGGCCAGATCCACCGTGGTGGCCGCCAGCTCGTCGGCCAGCGCCACCGGATGGCCCAGTGTCTGCGCCAGCAGCCGCCAGGGGGCCGGCTGCACCAGCACGCCCAATGCCAGCAGTACCCCATGGCGGCTGCGCCGCTGGGCAAAGCCCACCACTTTGCGCGCCACACCCGTGGCCGGATCATCCACCACCACCTCCCAGGGCGCCACACCGGCAAAGCACGCCCACGCCAGCCGTTCCGGCGCCGGAATGCGCTCGGCCGGTGGCACGGCACGCGCCGTCACGCCCAGCCCGGCCAGCGTCTCCACCATGGCCTCGCCCAGCCAGCGATAGCTGTCGGCCACGGAGGTCGTTGCCATGCGCGGGTCGTCCAGCGGCAGCAGCAGCGAGGCACTGAGCAGCCACGGGCCCACCAGCACCGCGCCGCCACCGGCGCCCCGCTTGACCAGCGGCAGGCGCACGGCGTCAGAGTCCGCCAGATGCTCCGGTGACGAGCTCCTCGCGTCGCCCGCTGGCCTGTCCGCCAGCGCATGCTGCGAGCGCCCCAGCACGATGGCCCCTTCACGGTAGGTCCAGACCTTCATCCGCGGCTGCAGCACCGGTTCTGCCAGCTGGCGCTCGTTCCAGCGCTGCTCCCGGGCCGCGTCCAGGTCCGACGCACCTGTCGCTTCCCCTGTCAGGGAGAGACCCTCACCATGTCCTTCATGCGTCGGGGATGTTATGTTCATGCGTTTTCTGCATATCCATCTGTCGCTCAGGCAGAGATGATGCGCCAAAATGGCCGCCATTGTCTCGAGAAGGCCTGCCACGCGCCAGACAGGATCCCGCCGCGGCCGGTACATACGTCCCCTCGCAAGGAGTTCTCACCCCATGAAAGCCAACAACATTCTTGCCACCATCGGCAACACCCCGCATGTGCGCATCAACCGGCTGTTCGGCCCCGATCAGGAGGTCTGGATCAAGGCCGAACAGGCCAACCCGGGCGGCTCGGTGAAGGACCGCATCGCCCTGGCGATGATCGAAGACGCCGAAAGAAGCGGCAAGCTCAAGCCGGGCGGCACCATTGTCGAGCCCACCTCCGGCAACACCGGCGTCGGCCTGGCCATGGTGGCGGCCGTCAAGGGCTACAAGCTCATCCTGGTCATGCCCGAGTCCATGTCGCTGGAGCGCCGGCGGCTGATGCTGGCCTATGGCGCACGCTTCGAGCTGACCCCGCGCGAGCGCGGCATGCCCGGCGCCATCGAACGGGCCCGCGAGCTGCTCACCGAAACGCCCGACGCCTGGATGCCGCAGCAGTTCGAGAACCCGGCCAACCCCGCCATCCACTCCGAGACCACGGCCAAGGAGATTCTGGCCGACTTCCCCGAGGGTCTGGACGTGCTGATCAGCGGCGTGGGCACCGGCGGCCACCTGAGCGGCGTGGCCCGCGTCCTGAAGAAGGCCTGGCCCAACCTGAAGGTATTTGCCGTTGAACCGGCGGCATCTTCCGTCATCTCCGGCGGCAAGCCCGGTCCGCACCCCATCCAGGGTCTGGGCGCCGGCTTCATCCCCAAGAACCTCGACACCAGCCTGCTGGATGGCGTGGTGACCGTCGACGGCGAGGATGCCAAACGCTTCGCACGTGACGCCGCATCCCAGGAAGGCCTGCTGGTCGGCATCTCGTCGGGCGCCACCCTGGCCGCCATTGCCAGCAAGCTGCCCGAGCTGCCCAAGGGCGCCCGCGTACTGGGCTTTGCCTACGACACGGGTGAGCGTTACCTGTCCATCGACGGCTTCCTGCCGACCTGATCTCACAGGTTCCGCCATCAAAGGGGGCTTCAGCCCCCTTTTTTTCGGCCCTCTTTCAGAGGCCGCCTTTCAGAGACCGCCATCCCATCTGAAACCGCCCTCCGAGGCCCCTTCAGGCCCCACGAATGGCCCTCACCAGCATGTAGCCTGCCAGCCCGAACAGCAGGCAGGCAAAGGCCCGCTTCAGGGTCGGCACCGGCAACCGATGCGCCATGTAGGCCCCCACCGGCGCAAACAGCATGCTCATCGGCACGATGGTGAACAGCGCCCGCACGTCCAGATAGGTCAGCGCCCCACCGGGCAACCCCTGCCACCACCCCATCACCATATAGCCCAGCGTACCCGACAGCGCAATCGGAAAGCCGCAGGCCGCACTGGTTGCAATGGCCTTGGGCAACGGCACACCACGACTGTTCAGATAGGGCACCGTCACGAAGCCACCTCCGGCACCAAAGATCGCCGACAACACGCCAATACCGGTCCCCACGGCCGCCAGCCCCAGGCGCCCCGGCAATCTGGCCGGTGCATCCGGCTCCACGCGCCGAGCCCCCAGCAGCATCCGGCTGGCCATCCAGCCCACGAAAAGCGCAAAGATTCCCGCCAGCACCCGCCCGGGCAACCACGCCACGATGCGAGAACCCAGCTGCCCGCCCACCAGGATGCCCGGCGCCAGCAGCCAGACCAGATGCCACTGCACCGCCCCCTTGCGGTGATGCGCCCGCATGCTGGACAACGACGTGAACATGATGGTGGCCAGCGCCGTGGCCAGCGCCGTCTGCACCACCATGGCCGGGTCGTACCCCACATGGTCAAAGATCATCACCAGGAAGGGCACCAGCACCATGCCGCCGCCCACGCCCAGCAGACCGGCCAGAAAGCCGCCACCGCAGCCCATCAGCAGCAGCATCACCACGGTAGTTGCCGTCATCTTTCTTCTTCTGCGTCCTTTTCGCTATTTCAAGAACCTTGCCGCCACACCCTCGGCAGCATGGCTGCGCACGTTCGTCTTTCACGGTGCCATCCAGCCAGGCCCCACCGGGCCCGCCCGCCTTGCGCACACCCCGGCGCCAACGGCCTATTGTGCGCCATCCGGCCTAGGCCGTCGGTAAGGCTGCCAGAAAACTCCCACGCCAGCACGCACGGCAACCCCTAATCTCCTGCCATCCGATCAACCGGCCTCGCCCCCACGCTGCCACCCGTCGTTGTCTGACCGCCCCAGCCCGCTGCACGCCACGGCCCATATCCCTCGTGGCGGAACGACAGCAGTCAGATACCGCGGCACACCGGCAGGACGATGCCCCCCAGGAGATTTCCCATGCCCCGCTTCTCCACCCACTGCGACGCGTCCCCCATCCACACCTCCGGCCCCTCGTCCGTGGCTGCCCGCAGGCCCCGAAACGCTCCGGGAGCCCTGTCCGTACTGTCCACCCTGCTGGCCGCCGCGCTGCTGGCCGGATGCGCCGCCACGCAACCTGACCGGATTCCCGAACGGATGCTGACCCCGGAGGCCGTGCAGGAGGCCGCCCGCCAGGATGCCAATGGTGAGCCCTATTACCTGAGCTACCAGGTGGGCGAAACCGGCCTGGCCGCCGCCTTCGATGACGGCAGCCATACCTATGTGGAATTTGAGCGCCCCGTGCCCAGTGACCTGAGCTGCTTTGACAACGCGGGCGCCCTGCTGGGCTGCGAAGCCGTGGGCAACGTGCTGGCCGTTGAAGGAACCCACGCCGGCATCCTGTTGCGCCAGGGCGAAAATGCCAGCTTCATTGCGCCCAACCCCAAGGCGCTCACGCCACCGCCGCGTCAGCTGGGCAACACGCCCGCCTGGGCCGCCCATGTGCAGGCCCGCAATCGGGTGCTGCTGAAGGCACCACTGCGACAGGCGCTGGAACGCAGCGCCGGGGTACAGGCCGACCCGAACCTGAATCAGGCCGCCGGCCTGCGCGCTTCCATGGTGCAGCCGGTTGCCCCGGCCCTGCCAGGTACAGCCGGGCACCCAGCCTCGGCCACGGATCGCCCTGGCACACGCCTTCTGCGCCATGGCGAAACAGCGAGCCACCGCGAACCAACGAACGAACCGGGCCTCAAAGCCCGTAGGTCCCTCAAGGCAGAGCACCCTGACGGGGCAGCCACCATCACCCCCGGCACGAGCGCCCGTCCCGACAGGCTGACAGGCACCACGTCCGCCCCGGCACCCGGATCGCACAACATCATCGTGTCGTCTTCGCGCTGGACCTCACTGCCTTTTGCCGACAACAGCGCCCAACTGGATGCCCGGCATCCGGTCATGACACGGCTGGGCAAGAGCCTGACTCAGGCCGATGAGGTTCGTGTCGAAGTCCTGAGCAGCGCCGAGGATGCGCTGCTGGCCCAGGCGCGCCTGGCCGCCACCCGGGAGCTGCTGCAAAGGCAGGGCGTGATCAGCAGCCGGATCCGGACCAGCACACGCACCCTGCCGGCCGCCCGCAGCACGCGACAAGGTGCTGCACCGGGTCAGCCGACACTGCGCATCCAGCTGCTGAAGGATGGATGGCCGCTGGAAGCGGCCTGAGCTTACAGCGAGAGCAGCGCGACGCGCGCGGCCAGCGGCTCTTCATCCGCGTGCTGCACAGTGGCGCGCTTTCCGGCCACGGACGACGTGCCGCCCGAAGCGCGCGAGCCCATGTTCGCCGCAGCGTGCATGCCAAACATCGACACCGGCGGCAGATTGCGCGCCACCGTGAACAGGCGCTCGTTCTCGACCCCACGGTCACGCATGCCGTCGAAGAAACGGGCACTCATGCGATGCGGCAGATAGCGCATCTGCATCACATAGCCACCATTGCGACACAGATAGGTGAAGAAATCGGCAATGTCGTCGGAGTAGAACAGTCCCGCCGTGGGAATGAACGAAGCCAGCAGGATCCGCTTGTCACGCAGCGCCGGGAAGTGGTCGTACAGCTTCTCGATGCCGTCGGCGAACACCCGTGCCGTGGGGTGCTGCTGCTGGAAGCGGTGGGCAAACTCGTCCTCGATCTCGAAGAAGAGCGTCTCGGGCAGCAGCTGATGCACGCGCGAGGCGACCACGCCGCTGCCGATGCCGGCCAGGACCACCTGGTCATAGCTGCCAGCCAGACGCCGCACCTCGTGTGCGGCGCGCTGGCCAAAGATGGGGGAAGACGGGCACACGCTGCCCGTGACAGTAAACCGCGTCAGATAGCTCATGAGGACATCCGATGGAACAGGTCCGTCCCATCTGAATCGATTCAACAATGCCGGCACAGCAACCGCGGCACCGGTACGACGGGCGGACCAACGCACGGACCGAAGCATGGTCCCCGGAGGACATCATGCCCAGTCTCGACCGATGAAACCCCTTGCGGCACCGACCCGTGTATCCGCCACATGTGGCTTTTGTCACACAGCCACTGGTCGGGTGAAGTTTGCGATGGTAACGGATCATGCCGCTGTCCCCAAGAAAGCCCCGCCCACCTGTTCAAGAGAAACCTGAACAGCACACCTCACGGCCGACAATCGCGCCGGCCGGGGGTTTAATATTGGAGGGGGGAGCCCCATATACTTCGGAGACCCTGCATCAGGCAAGGCCCGGCCTCGCTGGCCGCCCGGCTCATGGGCAGGATGCAGGACCCGTCCAGGCCTTCCTCAGGAAGTTTCCTTCGACCCGGTGGAGTTCATGGAAAACCAACAGCCCAATCAAGAAGCGCCCGATCACGTCCTGGTAGTGGACGACGACGCAGAGATCCGCACGCTGCTGGCCGAATACCTCAGCCAGAACGGCATCCGTGTCACCGTGGCCCGCGACGCCACCGAAATGCGTCAGGTCTTCGACGAAGCCCGGCCCGACATCATCATCCTGGACGTGATGATGCCCGGCGAGGACGGCCTGACCGTCTGCCGTGAGCTGCGCTCGCGCTCCAACGTCCCGGTCATCATGCTCACCGCCCGGGCCGACGAAGTCGACCGCATCATCGGCATCGAGATGGGCGCCGACGACTACCTCGGCAAGCCCTTCAGCCCGCGTGAGCTGCTGGCCCGCATCAAGGGCGTGCTGCGCCGCACCCGCACCCTGCCCCCCAGCCTGGGCGACGCCCAGCAGGTGCGCTTTGCCGGCTGGACGCTCGACTCCGGCGCGCGCCACCTCATCTCGCCCGACAACGTCATCGTGCCGCTCTCGGGCGCCGAATACCGGCTGCTGTCCGTGCTCATCCAGCACCCCAACCGCGTGCTGGACCGCAACCAGCTCATGGACCTCACCCTGGGCCGCGAAGCCACCCCCTTCGACCGCAGCATCGACGTGCAGATCAGCCGGCTGCGCAACCGCCTCAACGATGACGCCCGCGAGCCGCGCATCATCAAGACCATCCGCAACGAAGGCTACATACTGGCCGCCCATGTCGAGCGCGTGGGCTGACGCCGTCCTCCCGGGCGTGCGGGCCCCTCGAAGCCCTGCGCCCGGGTTCCGCCTCATGCCCAGAGCCCACCCATGAGGCTGCTGCCCGGCTCCCTCTACGGCCGCATGGTGCTGGTGCTGGCCGCCTCGCTGCTGCTCTCGCAGGGCGCCAGCCTGCTCGTCAACTTCTTCGACCGGGGCAGCTCCATCTACCGGCTCAACGCCGAACAGATGGTCAACCGCATCGCCCGCACCGCCAGCCTCATCAACCGGCTGCCGCAGAACGCCCGTCAGGCCGTGGTGGCCGAACTGGGCGCCAAGAGCGACTTCCGCGTCCAGCTCGTCAATCAGCCCATCGAGATCGAGAGCGGCTTTGCCGAACTGAACCAGTACGAGAAGAACTTCGCCGCCTCCATCCGCGATGCCATGCATCCACCGCTGCTCACCACGGTGGAGATCACCCGCGCCTCCCGGGCCGAAAGCCCCGACGAAGTGGAACCGCCCAACGCCACCGCCTTCGAGACCTGGCTGGCCCGGCGCTTCTACTTCATGCTGCCCGCCACCTTCTCGGTCGTCGCCCAGGTCGAGCTGGAAGACGGCACCTCGGCTGCCTTCTTCGTGCGCATGCCGCAAGAGCCCCTCAGCCAGCTGGAAGCCCTCGTGCCCCGCCTGCTGATGTGGGCCGCCATCATCCTGCTGATGTCACTGCTCATCGGCCGCGTCATCACCCGGTCGCTGCGCCAGCTCGACCGCGCCGTCCAGAACATCGGCAAGAACCCCGTCGGCGCCAGCGACAAGCCTGTCGTCATCCCCGACGAAGGCCCCATCGAACTGCGCCGCCTCATCGCCCGCTTCAACGAGACCCAGGAACGCATCCGCCGCTACATCATCGAGCGCTCCAGCCTGCTGGCCGCCATCTCGCACGACCTGCGCACCCCCATCACCCGCATGCGGCTGCGCGCCGAACTGCTGCCCGAGGCCCAGCGCGCCAAGTTCATCCATGACCTGAAGGAAATGGAAGACCTGGTGGGCTCATCGCTGGACCTCTTTGCCGACCTGGGCAAATCGCGCAAGCGCTACCCCGTCGACATCAATGCCCTGCTCGATGGCATCACCACCGACTGGACCGATACCGGCCACCAGGTGCTCCTCACCGGTCGCGCTCACAGCGCCTACCCCACCGAGCCCTCCATGCTGAAGCGCGCCATCAACAACCTGGTCTCCAACGGCATCCGCTACGGCAAGCAGGTCGAGATCAGCATCATCGACAGCCCGCGCCAGCTGCGCATCTTCATCCGCGACCACGGCCCCGGCATCCCCGAGGCTGACCGCGAACGCGTCTTCGAGCCCTTCGTGCGCCTGGAGCCCTCACGCAACCGCGACAGCGGCGGCTCCGGCATCGGCATGGCCATCTCGCGCAACATCGCCCGCTGGCACCAGGGCGACATCTACCTCGACAACGCCATAGACGGCGGCCTCATCGCCGAACTGCGCCTGCCGCGCCGCCCTGACACCAGCAACTGAGCCCCCATGCGGGCCCCACGCCCCCATCCCGGGCCCCGCTCCCCCGCCCGTCAACCCGAATCGCCCTGCCGCGTTCTTCCCGATCGAGGCCCTCGCATTCCGGATGGCCTCATCGCCCGGCGCAGGCATCTCCTGCCCGGCCCCTGCATATCCCTTCCCATACCGAAGGAAAGCCATCATGGCCCTGTCCAACGTCTTCCCCCTGAACATGGCGAACGCCGCATCCCGTCCCGCCAACCCGCCCCGCCAGGGCTCCGGCCTGCGACACACCTCCCGCCTGCTGGCCGGCCTGCTGACGGCCGGCAGCGCCAGCGCCTGGGCAGCCGGCCCCAGCGTCGACCTGGAAGCCAGCGTCAGCCAGCAGTTCCCCAACGACCAGATGCGCGTGCAGCTCGTCAAGGAAAGCCGGGGCAAATCCATCGAAACCCTCAACGCCCAGGTCATCGAGGCCATCAACCAGGCCCTGGAAAAAGCCCGGAAGGCACCGACCGTCAAGGCCTATGCCAATGGCATCAACACCAGCAACGAATGGGACAGAGACGGCAAGCCTGATGGCTGGGAAGTCCGGGGCAGTCTCGTGCTGGAAGGCACCGACACCGCCGCAGTCGCCCGGCTGGCCGGAGAACTGGCCAGCACACTGCAGCTGGATGGCGTGAGCTACCAGCTCAGCACCGCACGCCGCCAGGCCGAAGAAAACAATCTGATCCAGCAGGCCGCAGATGCCTTCCGGGCACGCGCCCATGCCACGGCAACCGCCTTCGGCTACAAGGGCTATGAAATCAAGCAGTTCCGCCTGGACAGCAACCACCGCTCCGACAGTGACTCGATCGGCACCTACGCCGTGCTGGCCTCACACTCCATCGCATCCGCCAGACAGCAGGCCAGCGTGCCCGGTGAAGGCGGCGACACCACCATCACCCTCACCGTTCGCGGCACCATCGAACTGCGCTGAGCGGCCTCCCGAACGGGCATGACGCGGGCGGCAGGCCGGCCTGGGCCAGGCCGCCCCAGCTCAGCCTCACGGCCTGGGACTCACGGCCCGGGACACCGGAAACACACCCGGCCCCGGGCCACAGCGACACCGGACGGCCCCTGCCGCTCAGGCAGCCCGTCCCAGGCAGTTCACCAGATGGGCACTCGTCTCGCGCAGCCGGTCGGACAGCAGGCTCACCAGCTTCAGCAGCACCTTGTTGCCCAACACCGGCTCGCGCGTCAGCAGCGCCAGCAGCGCCGCACGGGTCAGCACCGCCACCCGGCATTCGGACTGCGCCACGCAGGACGCAAAGCGCCGCTGCCCGTCCACCATCGACATCTCGCCCAGCGTCTGGCCGGGGCGCGCCACGGCAATGCGCACGGGATAGTTGTGCTCGTCACGGCGCACCACATCCACCTGGCCTTCCATCACCAGCATCATGTAGTCGCCCGTATCGCCCTCGGTGATCAGCGTCTGCCCGGCTTGCGCCGCATACACGTGCATCACCGCGCCCAGCAGGCGCGATTCCGTGTGGCCCAGTCCGGCAAACAGCGGCGTGCGCATCAGGAGCCCATGCAGCTCCTCGGCAAAGCGCGCGCCCGAACCCAGCGACTTTAGGCGACGTTCCGCCAGTCCCTCGGCCACCGGGCAGCGTGCCGGCACATGGTCACCGGCCCCCTGTTCCGGCCGAACACCCTCGCCCGCCGGTTCCAACGTCACGACATCCTGAATCTGGTCCATTCGCCCTGCCTTTTCGCAGCACAAAAGGGCCATATTGCCGTGACATCACGCAGCGCCCACACCCCGGAGCGCCACGACCCGATAGCCGCCCCGGGGCCCGCGACCGAAGGTAGACCGTGTCGCGCCCCCGGGACGCGCCCGGCCTCAGCCCCGCCGCAGCGCCAGCCGCCGCTCGCTCACCCCTTCGGCCAGCGCCTCCAGCACCGTCACGCTGCTGTCCCAGTCCAGGCAGCCATCCGTGATGCTGCGACCATAGGTCGGCGTACGCCCGGCCACCAGATCCTCGCGGCCGCCCGCGATGTTGCTCTCCACCATCACGCCGAAGATGCGCGACTCGCCATCGGCCAGCTGCTCGGCAATGTCCTGCGCCACCGGCACCTGGTTCTCGGGCTTCTTCTGGCTGTTGCCATGCGAGCAGTCGATCATCAGCCGGCAGGCCAGCGCCGCATTGCCCGCCTCCACACAGGCGGCCTTCACGCTGTCGCGGTCATAGTTGGGCGCCTTGCCGCCGCGCAGGATGATGTGGCAGTCCTCGTTGCCCGCCGTGGACACGATGGCCGTGTTGCCGCCCTTCGTCACCGACAGGAAATGGTGCGGCTGCGACGACGCCTTGATCGCATCCAGCGCAATGCGCACGTTGCCGTCCGTCCCGTTCTTGAAGCCCACCGGGCACGACAGTCCCGAAGCCAGCTCGCGGTGCACCTGCGACTCCGTCGTGCGCGCCCCGATGGCCCCCCACGAAATCAGGTCCGCAATGTACTGCGGCGTGATCATGTCCAGGAACTCGGTGCCTGCCGGCATGCCCATCGCATTGATGTCCAGCAGCAGCCCCCGGGCCAGCCGCAGCCCCTCATTGATGTCGAAGCTGCCATCCAGCCGCGGATCGTTGATCAGCCCCTTCCAGCCCACCGTCGTGCGCGGCTTCTCGAAATACACCCGCATCACGATCTCCAGCCGGTCGCCGAAGCGCTTGCGCTGCTCCATCAGCCGCGTTGCATAGTCACGCGCAGCAGCCGGATCGTGGATCGAACAGGGCCCGATCACCACCAGCAGCCGATCATCCATGCCGTGCAGGATGCGATGGATCGTCTGGCGCGCCTTCGACACCGTGCCGGCCACCGCCGAACTCACCGGAAACTCCTTGATCAGATGCGCCGGCGTGACCAGCTCGTCCAGGGCCAGAATGCGCAGATCATCGGTTGTCGTGGCGGTACTCATCAGCATGAACTCCTTGGAAAGGGTGCCCCATGATCGTCTTCATCCGGAAAGCCTGAAACGGAAGCAGACCATGAAGGGCCGGTACAGATTGGTTTCGGATCGTCCCGAACCCGCCGCCCTCCGCAACCGACGAAAAAAAACCGCCAGTCGCAGAACGCTGGCGGTTTCTTGGGTTGAAGCCCTCTTCGTGTTACCCGAACATGGCCTGACCTGCCATTCCGCCTGCGGAATTGCACCAGAAAAAGCCAAAATAAAATCGGGCGGCGTGGAACACGAAAACGGATCTCGAAAGCAGAACGCGAAGAAAGCTTCAGGAACGGGAGTAAAGGCCACACCGTGCAGACACGCTGCCGACAGGCACAGAACCCCATTCACAGTGTGGCCTAATGTAGGACAAAACCCCGGCCGGCGTCAAACACGGGTCAACCCTCACCCGTCAGAGCGCCGGCCAGGCGCGCATCAGGCCGTTCCTCCCACGGTCAGCCCCTCGATGCGCAGCGTGGGCTGTCCCACGCCTACCGGCACGCTCTGGCCATCCTTGCCGCAGACACCGATGCCCGGATCCAGACTCATGTCGTTGCCGATCATCGTCACCCGCGTCAGCGCATCCGGCCCGTTGCCGATGATGGTGGCCCCCTTCACCGGATACTGGATCTTGCCGTTCTCCACCCAGTAGGCTTCCGACGCCGAGAACACGAACTTGCCATTGGTGATGTCCACCTGCCCACCCCCGAAGTTCACGGCATACAGCCCGCGCTCCAGCGACGCCAGAATCTCGTCCGGCTCGTGCTTGCCACCCAGCATGAAGGTATTGGTCATGCGCGGCATGGGCAGATGCGCAAAGGACTCACGCCGGCCATTGCCCGTCACCGGCACCTTCATCAGCCGCGCATTCAGCGAATCCTGCAGATAGCCCTTCAGCACCCCGTCCTCGATCAGCACGTTGCGCTGCGTGGGATTGCCTTCATCGTCGATGTTGAGCGAACCGCGTCGGTCGGGCAGCGTGCCGTCATCCAGCACCGTCACCCCCTTGGCCGCCACCCGCTCACCAATGCGCCCGGAAAACACCGACGACTTCTTGCGGTTGAAATCGCCCTCCAGCCCGTGGCCCACTGCCTCGTGCAGCAGCACCCCGGGCCAGCCCGGCCCCAGCACCACGCTCAGCACGCCACCCGGCGCCGGCCGTGCTTCCAGATTCACCAGCGCCTGCCGCACTGCCTCGTCCACATAGGCAAACACCCGTTCGTCCGAGAAATAATCCAGATCGAAACGGCCACCGCCGCCTGCATGGCCCTGCTCGCGCCGGCCGTTCTGCTCGACGATCACCTGCACCGAAACCCGCACCAGCGGCCGCACATCCGCCGCCAGCACCCCGTCCGAACGCATCACCATCACCACGTCGTGCTCGGCGGCAAGACCTGCCATCACCTGCGTCACCCGCGGATCCTTGCGACGCGCATAGGCCTCGATCCGCTGCAGCAGCCCCACCTTGCCGGCCGCCTCCATCGAGGCAATCGGATCATCCATCCCGTACAGCAGGCGCGGTGCCTTCCTGCGCCCACGCCGCCGGGCCGGCGCAGCCTGCGCATCACCCACCCGCGTGCGGCCCGAACGGCCACTGCGTGCAATCGTGCGCGTTGCATCCGCCGCCGACATCAGCGCCTGCGCATTGATCTCGTCCGAATACGCAAAGGCCGAACGATCACCCGAGACCGCACGGACCCCCACCCCCTGCTCGATCGCAAAGCTGCCCGACTTGACGATGCCCTCGTCCAGGCTCCAGCCCTCGCTGCGGGTGTACTGGAAATACAGGTCCGCGTAATCCACCTTGTGTTCGAAAATCCGCCCGATGGCCCCGTTCAGGTCCTTCACATCCAGACCATGCGGCTCCAGCAGGACACTCCGCGCCACCGCCAGCGGATCACCCGCCGCGTCATTCCGATTCATTGCCGTATTCGTTTCCATCAAGGTCATTCAAACATGTCTCTAGGCTTCTGCCCCTGGCCAACCACGGCCAGGACCCTGCAGGTCCGATCATCATCATTGACTTCGTAAAGCACATATCGCCCCAGCTTGATGATCCGGCGAACTCCATGCCCGTACTCAGGAACCTCTTGATACAGGCGAGGATATTTTTCCAGAAGGAGCGTTGATTGAAATATCCTGTCGCATATGCCCTGAGCCTCCTGCAAGGAAACCTCATCAAGCAGGTAAACAAGAAAACGCTCCAGATCATCAAGAGCTGCCCTGCTCCACTTGACCTCATAGGTTGCCATTGTGCAGCCGTTCCATGCGGAGCCTGAATTCCGTCATTGCCTCCTCAACCGGAACATCCGGACGAGTATCGTCCCGTGCCGCAGCAACCTTCGCACGTACCCAGTCGATGTGCTGTGCCTCTGCCAACTGCTCATCAGCCAATTTCTGCAGAAGCCGCATATGCTCTGGGCACCCATCCTCCGGGCTGATCCGGGGAAGCTTTTCGGCCAGCTCCCTAAGAAAATTGGCATTCTGATAGTGTAGATCCGGTGTCGTGTTCATGATTCCGCCCTCTCAAAGCACCCGATGCCGCAGCGCCGGCAGGCTCTCACGCACCGAGGCCAGCCGTTCCGTATCCATCTCTGCCATCACCACACCTTCCCCTTCGGGCAGCACCGCACACACCTCGCCCCACGGGTCCACCAGCATGGAATGCCCCCACGTCCGCCGGCCCGACGGATGCGTGCCACCCTGGCCCGAAGCCAGCACATAGCACTGCCCCTCCACCGCCCGGGCGCGCAGCAGCAGCTCCCAGTGCGCCTGCCCCGTCGTGTAGGTGAAGGCCGCCGGCATCACCATCAGGTCCAGCGGCGCCATCTGCCGGTACAGCTCCGGAAAGCGCAGGTCATAGCAGACCGACAGTCCCACCCGCAGCAAGGTCCCGTCCACCGGCACGTCCGCCACCACCGGCGTGCGCCCCGGGTGAATGGCCACGGATTCGTCATACGACTCGTCGCCCCGCTGGAAGCCGAACAGGTGGATCTTGTCATAGCGCGCCAGCCGCCGCCCGTCCGGGCCATACACCAGCAGGCTGTTGCACACCTTGTTGATCTTCGGCGAGCGCATGGGCACCGTCCCGCCCAGCACCGTCATCCCGTACCGGAGGGCTGCATCCGACAGGAAGCACTGCAGGGGCACCTCCGCCTCGGCCTGCATCGGCCACTCGCCCGCATCCGGCTCCATGATGCCCAGCTTGTCGCGGTCATTGCCGCTCATCAGGCAGAAATACTCCGGCAGCAGCGCCAGCTTCGCGCCCTGCTTCGCCGCCTGCGCCAGCAGACCATCGGCCACCTCCAGGTTCCGGTCCACATCCGGTCCGGACACCATCTGCACCGCTGCCACCTTGATCTTCATAACCATTCCTCGTTGGGTCGGCCTGCATCCTAACGCAAACGACGTGCAGCGGCAGCCCCGGCCCTTCAACCACGCCCTCCATGGCGCCCATCCCGCGCCATCGCTGCCCGCCGCCCATCCGGCCCCCCTCCCGCACTCGGCGCCCCCCAGCGACCGCCCGACGCCTGCCCTCTACAAAGTGTGGCGAAAACTGCCACGATGAATCCCGGTACCTGGCACGGACATTCGGCATACCGGAACCCGACGCCGAAAGCCATGACAGGCACCGGACAGATCGCCAACACCGGCCGACGACCATGCCAGAGACAGAACGCCACGACATGGACACGACGCCGTCATCCCTTTCGTGAGACAGACCGACATGGCAACCCAGAACAACATGACCAAACAACCGTCGCAGCCCCAGGCTGCGGCATCCCGCGCCGCCAGCGCCCAGGCGCATGACATGGATGCGCTGGACAAGCTGGCCGCCCGCAAGGCGGCCCAGCCCCAGGCCGACAAGGCCGCTGAAGTGGCCAACGCCGACGCCCAGGCCGTTGCCGAAAACGCTGCGCCCGCCCAGATGGCCAGCGCCGAAGGCGCCATGACCGCCGACGCTGCCGCAGCCGGCGGCGTGGCTGCCGAAGCCGGCGCCGGCACGGCCGCTGCCGGACTCAGCCCGCTGGCCATTGGCGGCGGCGTGCTGGGCCTGGCCGTCGTGGCCGCCGCAGCCGGTGGTGGTGGCAGCGGTGGCAGCAACGGCCCCGCCAGCGCCCCCCTGGCCGTGAAACCGCCCGTCAGCAACGTTCCTGCCGACACGCAGCAGCCTGCTGCACCGTCCGCCGAGAAGCCGCCTGTCGCGGAAGCACCCGCCACGTCCCCTGCCGCCGACACCCCGGCTGCCCAGGCCCCGGCCGCTGAAACCCCGGCCAACCCGCCCGCAGTCCAGCCGGCGCCCCAGAAGCCGGTCCAGACCGTCGCGACCGGCCCTGCTGTCGCCCAGGGTGAGCCTGGCGCACCCAAGGTGGCCGAAACCGGTGAGACGAAACTCTCCAACCTGAAGACGGTGTTCGAGAACTCCGCCGGCGCAAACACCCCGGTCAAGTTCGTCCAGATCACCCACATCCAGGCATCCGAAAGCGAACACCCCAACGCACGCTCCGTCCGCTACGGCGACGAAGGCCCCAAACAGACGCCCAGCGCCGATCATGACGCCGATGCACATGGTTTCCGCGCCGCCAGCCCCTTCGTGCTCCGCGCCCTGCCGGCCGAAGGCCAACAGGCCCAGGGTGATGCTGCCAAAGGCGGCAAGACCGTGCTGACGGCCTACGAAGTCATTGAGAGCAAGACCCCGATGAGCCTGGCCGAAGCCAAGGCCCATGCCGAGAAGCTGGGCGGCAAGCTGCTGACCATCGATGACCAGAAGGAACTGGATTGGCTGAACGAGAACCTCCAGGGTCTGGGCCATCAGGGCGAGAACAACGACAACAGCAAGGCCGCCTGGATCGGCAGCAACAAGCTGCACCAGGGCAACGCCATGATCACCGTCGGCACCGATGACACCGGTCACAAGCCCGAGACCATCGCTCAGGGCGCCGAAGCCAAACTGTCCCGCTTCATCATCGAATACGACAACTACCAGGCCCCGCTGACCCTGGACGGCAAACCCGTGCAGGAAGGCCAGATCATCAAAGCCGAAGACTTCGACAAGCTGGTCTGGAACTCCACCTACAGCCAGTCCGGCGCCATCCGCTTCCAGCCCGTGGACAGCGATGACCCCAAAGCGGCCAAGCCGCTGCCCGACACCAAGCCGCAAAACATCTCCATCACCGAATCGCCCGAGGTGAAACAGCCCACGGCGCCGGCGCAGCCTGCCCCGACCGAGGCCGATGCAAACGCGCAGCCAGGCGGCCAGCCCGCCCAGGGCGGCAACAAGCAGCCGGCCACCGGCGACAGCGGCAAGGCCCAGCAGCCGGCAGAAGGCGAGCATGACAAGCCGGTCAAGGACGCCCATGAGGGGGGCGAGCACAAGGTCGATCCGCAACCGGCCGAACACCTGCCCCAGTACCAGGCCCAGGCCCCCGTCAAGGTGGCCCACGATGCGACCGTCAAGCTCGATGCCGCCCTCTTCAAGGGCAGCGATGCCGATCACCCGGCCGGTGCCGTGAAGATCCTGGAAGTCAAGCCGGGCACGCTGAAGCTGGATGGGCAGAACGTGGAGGCCAATCAGGTCATCACCGCCGACCAGTTCGAGAAGCTGAGCTGGGATGCCAGCACGTCCAAGGGCGGCGAATTCCGCTTCATCGCGGTTCGCCCCGAAGAAGGCCACGCCCACTACAACGCTGCCAAGGTGCAGGCCCAGACCATCACCATCGACGAAGCCGCCGCAGCGCCCAAGTATCCGGACGGCAACGCCCAGACCGCCGATGTTCGACAGGACATCAAGCAGACCCTGGGTGAAGCCCTCTTCAAGGGTACGCCTGCCGACGATGCGCCGGCCTTCATCCGCATCGGGAAAGTCAATGAAACGGCTGACTCCAACTCGGCAGAATCCGCCCTGTTCGTCAATAAGGGGCGTGACGCCTACACCCCGCTGAAAGAAGGCAGCGAAGTCAGCTTCGAGGACTTCAAGCACATCGCCTGGGATTCCGCCCAGAACAACGGCGGCTCCTTCACCTTCCAGGCGCTGGACCATCACAAGCAGCCCATCGCCGGATCGGCCGTGCAGACCGTCACCGTCCATGAGACGCCCAACCGGCCCAACTACGGCAGCAACGCCAAGGAAGTGAGCGTCGCCCATAACGCCAACCATCACCTGGATGCGGCCCTCTTCAAGGGTGCCGATGGCGTGACGCCTGCCGGTGTGCGCGTCCTCTACATCCATGGTGCCGATGGCCACGAAGGGCCGGTGCTGAAAGTCGGCAATGACGGCACGGCAAGAACCGTCTCCAAGGGCGATCTCATCACCATGGCCGAGTTCGACCGCGTCTACCTGGACGCCAGCCAGTTCGAGGGCAAAGCCTCCTTCAAGTTCGTGCCCGTGGATGAACAGGGCAACAACGTGCAGGGCGCCGATGCAGCAAACCCCGTGTCGCGCGAGGTGAAGATCACCGAAGCCGCCGCGCAGGAAAACAGCAGCCAGCCGCCGCAAACCCCTGCTCCGGAGGCTGGGAAAACCTCGCAGTCCTCCGGCCCGGGCGCGGCTTCGGGCGAAGCCAGCCGCACGGAAGGCGAGCACAGCGACACGCCCCAACAGAGTGATTCGACCCCGGTCCAGAATCAGCCCTCCGGCACCCAAGGCCCGGCTCAGGGTCAGACGCAAGACCCGGCGCAGGGCCAGGCCCAGTCGCCGTCTGGTGAGCATGCTCCGACCCCGCCGGCAGCGCCGGAAGGCTCGAAGCAGGCAGACCCCGCCGTGCAGGAAGGCAACTCTCAGTCGCAGGGCGCTTCCTCCACGCAGGAAGGCGGTTCGAAGGCTCAGGAGACTTCCAGCACGCAGGAAGAAAGCGGCAAGCAGCCTCAGACCGTCTCCAACCCGTCGGCAAGCGGCGAGCAGTCGCCGCAAGCTCCTGCCCCGCAGCAAGGAAGCAAGGTGTCCCAGGCCTCTGCTTCGGAAGGCACGGAGTCGCAGCAGCACAACGAGTCAAATGGCGATACTTCTGGCCAGCTTTCCGAATCCGCTCCGAAAGCCCTGCCCCTGCAGCTCAAGGACCTGCTGGGCCACGAAGAACTGTTCGGTGAAGCATCGCCGACGGCAGACAACGGCCACATCAGCTACGCCCCCAGCAGCAGCGTGGTGTCGAACCTGATCGACCCGCTGCACGAGGTGCCGATGGTCTGATGCAGGCGCGCAACGCGCACGCATCTTGCCGTGATGCTGCCGGGTCCATGGGTTGCAACCCGGCAGCACCTTCCCGCTGAAGGTCGTGCGCCTTCAGCGGGAAGGGCCTCTGGCGGAATGGTCGTCTTGTGCGTGCGGCCATTCCGCTTTCCTTTTAACGCCCCTGTTCAAGCTCACCTCTTTCAGAGCACCTCCTTCGGCTCATATCCTTCACGACACCTCTTCCGCGTCATCCATTCCTCGCCACCTCTTTCCCGCCCGATCACGGACGGCGACCTTTCATCCGTCACCCAGCCCTGTCCATAAGCCTGCGAACGAGCGGACGAAATCAGGACACGAACGGCAGGCGTGACCTGGGACAGACACCCCCTGTTTCACGCCGGGCAGCCCCAATCGACCGCTCGAACCCAAAGCCAAGCGGCGCCCTCAAGACCTTGCCAAGATGAGACAAAGCGCACCTTGTGACATCTGGCAACCCACCCCTTTCCAGAACTGAACGGGCCCACGGTTGTCTCAACGCCTTCGCGCGCTTGTCCCAGGCCGGGTCGCATGACCTTCCAGGCAACAGCCGCGGCCGACGTTCATCGTGAGACTTTCAACGTTCGTAGATCGATATGGCAACTCAGAACCGCACGACAAAACCCCAGCCCACCCAAGGCAGCGCCGCTGCACGTCAGGCCGCTCAGGCACCCGCCGCTGACGCCGCCAAGATGGCCAAGCAGGCAGCCGACAAGGCCGAGCTGGACAAGATGGCCCAGGCCAAACAGGCCGAAGCCGTGAAGGAAGTGGTGGCAGAGACCGCCGCTGAAGGGAGCGTGGCCACCGCCGACGCAGCCGCTGCTGCCGAAGGCTCGCTGGGCGCCGTGAGCGGTGAAGCTGCGGTTGCCGAAGCCGGTGCCGCAGGCGCCGCCGGTACCGCCGCCGCCATCAGCCCGCTGGCCATTGGTGCCGGCGTGGTGGGCGTTGTTGCCGTGGCCGCCGCAGCCGGCGGTGGCAGCAGCGGTGGCTCCAGCAGCCAGCCGATCGCCCAGAACAACACCCAGCAAGCCGCTCAGAACCAGGGCAGCCAGAAGCCTGCTACCCCGGCCGCCGAGCAGCCTGCCCAGGACACCAAGCCGGCCGAAGGCACCAACAAGCCTGCCGAAGGTGCCAAGCCTACCGAACCGGCCAAGGAAGAACCTGCCAAGCAGGCCGAGCAAAAACCGGCCGAACAGCCCAAGGTTGACCCCACCCCGGTCGAAGACCTCTCCAAACCCGCCACGGCTGGTGGCACTGCGGCAGAACCGAAAGTTGCCGCGGATGGCGTCACCAACCTGACCAAGTTTGCTGACCTCTTCGAGACCGCTGGTGCCAATGGGGGCAAAGCCGAGTACATCAAGATCAGCCGCATCCTCAGCGCCGAAAACGCCAAGGACGCTGAAGCTCGTGCCGTCGACAGCGACAACAGCCGCGCCTATGAAGTCATCGACGCCGGCAAGCCCATCACTCTGGCAGAAGCCCAGGAGATGGCCGCGAAGCTGGGCGGCAAGCTGATGTCCATCGACAGTGCCGCAGAAAAGGCCTGGCTGGACAAGAATCTGTTCGGTGCCCTGGGTGAGTATGACGGCGACAAGTCCCTTGCCGAAGCAGCGGCAAAAGGTGACAGCGACAAGGCTGCTCAACAGAAAGTCCTGGATGGCCAGCTGGCTTCCAACGGTGCCTGGCTGGGCAAGAACGCCACTGAGGGCGCTGATGCCAAGGCCAACGCCGTCATCCGCAACGGCAACAATGCGGAAGGTGATGGCGCCATGAAGCTCTATGAAGCTGCAGGCACCACGCTCAGCAAGTTCGTCATCGAATACGAAGGCTACAAGTCGCCGCTGCTGCTGGACGGCAAGCCCGTGGTCGAAGGCCAGATCATCAACAAGGCCGACGCTGCCAAGCTGGCCTGGAACGCTGACCTGAACAAGGGCGGTCAGATCACCTATCAGGCTGTCGACAGCAATGACGCCAATGCCCAGCCCGTCGCCAACGCCAAAGAAGGCAAGATGACGCTGTCCGAATCGGCCGACGTCAAGCACCCGATGACCACGCCGGCCAACCCGAGCGCCCAGGACAAGCCGGCGCAGGGCAGCACGGAGGTCAAACCCGGCAACGACGTCCCGCAAGCTGACAAGACCGGCCAGGACAACCATAACAGCGACCATCAGCCTGCCAAGCCGGAACTGCCGGCCACGGCTCAAGGTACAGCCGAGGCACCGCAGGTTGCCGCCAACGGCGAGACCAAGCTGGCCAACGTCGCCTCCGCATTCGAGAAGGCGGCTGGCGAAGGCAAGAACGTCGAGTTCATCAAGATCGTCAAGGTCGACACGTCTGAAGGCGATGCTGGCACGCGCATCTTCCGCGAGGTCGAGACCACCAGCAAGGTCGCCGGCAAGGCTGCGGATGCTCCCGCCCCCGCCGGAACCAAATCCATCACCGCCTACGAAGTCATCAAGACCGAAGAGCCCATCACCCGCTCTCAGGCCGAAGAGATGGCCAAGGCACGCGGTGGCAAGCTGCTGAGCATCGACAACGCCGAAGAGGCCAAGTTCATTGGCGAGAAACTGTTCGGCACGCTGGGCGAATATGACAGCGATGCAAGCGTTGCTGAAGTCCAGGGGGATGACAGTGCCAAGGCTGCACAACAGGAAGTCCTCAACGGCCAGCTGAAAAACAACGGCGCCTGGCTGGGCAAGGACAGCACCGCAGGTGCCGTCGCCAACGCCGACGCCATCATCCGCAACGGCAATGGCACCGACCTGCCCAAGGGCTACAAGGCCTACGACTTCACCGGCGACAAGCTCAGCCGCTTCGTCATCGAGATCGAGAACTACAAGGCCCCGCTGACGCTGAACGGCGAGCCGGTCGTGGACGGTCAGATCATCAACAAGGCCGACTTCGACAAGCTGGTATGGAACGGCGACCACAACATGGGTGGCAAGATCACCTACGTGGCCGTGCAGAGCAACAAACCCGACGCCCCCAACGTGGAAGGTGCCGAAGCGAAGACCCTGACCGTGTCCGAATCGGCCGCCGTCACGCACCCGACGGCTCCGGCCACCGCCCCGGCTCAGAACCAGCAGCAGGGTGGTGCAGGCACGCACGAGGCTCAGGACAACAAAGGCCAGGCCGCTGACGACGGTAAGAAAGGCGAGCAGCAAGCTGACAAGGGTGGCAACAAGGCTGGCGATCCGCCGAAAGGTGGCGAGCATGGCACGGATGGCGGCGAGCACAAAGCCGACACCCCGCAAAACAGCACGACTGGTGGCGACGCCAACAAGGGCAACACCAACACCGGCAGTTCCGATACCGGTGGTGCCGTTGTCAAGCCTAATCCTGCTGGCGAGCAGCAGACGGATAGCACCGGTGTTCAAGGCGGTTCCAAGACCCAGGAAGGTGGTTCAAAGTCCCCGTCCGAGACCACTCCCCCCAGCAAACCTGTCGGCTCCGATCCTCAAGCCAGCAGCCCGAGCGGCCAGCCTGTTGCCCCCGCCGGCGGCCAGTCCAGTGACGCCCCCAGCAAACCTGCTGGTACTCCCGAGAGTCAGCCGGCCGGCACCCCCGCCCAAGGCGGTGGCCAGCCAGGGAACCCCAGCGAGGGCTCTTCCCATGGCAACGAGCAGCAGCCTGTTCAGCCGAAGCTGCCCCAGTATCCGGACAGCCAGAAGGTGGACGTCGCCACGCACGACGCACCGTCCACCGCCGTCAAGGCCGACCTCTTCCTGGGCACCGGTGAAACCAAAGCCGCTGCCGTGAAGATCACGGAAGTGCCGGAAGGTGCGCTGAAGAAAGGTGCGGACGCTGTCAAGGCGAATGACGTCATCCAGGCTGCCGACTTCGGCAAGCTGACCTGGGATGCCACCAAGGCCGAAGGCGGTGCGATCAAGTTCAAGCCTGTCACCGCTGACGGTAATGAAATCGCTGACGCCAAGGTAGTGACCATCAACGTCAGCGAGCCTTCTGCCCCAGCTCTGGTCAAGGCTGAGCCCTCCTACGAGCCCAACAAGTCCGTCAACGTCGCTCACGACGACACCAATGCCAAGATTGGCAAGGAAGTCTTCGAAGGGACGAACCCGGCCAACAAGCCCGAGGCTGTCAAAGCCACTGGCTTTGCCGAAGGTACGCTCAAGGTCAACGGTGTTGCCATCAACTCTGGCGACAAGATCGCTGCCGCGGACTTCGACAAGGTGACCTGGGACGCCTCCAAGGGTGAAGGTGGCTCCTTCAAGTTCACGCCGGTTCAGGCTAACGGCAATGCACTGCAAGGTGCTACCGAGCAGACCATCACCATCAACGAGGCAGCTGCCCCGGTGGTGAATGCCGAGCCGAAGGTTGGTGAGTACCCGACTGAAGCCGTGAAGTTCGATGTGGCGCACGATGCTCTCAAGGGCGCGCTGACCAAGGACTCGCAGACCAGCCCGTTTGCAGGCACGAACGCCGAAAAGGCCCCGGATGCGGTGAAGATCGTTTCCGTCCACGGTCCGGATGGTCAGAACACACACGCCAACATCATGACGTTGGGTGATGGGGAAACTGCCCGCAACCTGGGTGAAGGTCAGTTCATCGACAAGGCCGATTTCAGCAAGGTTCAGTGGGACGCCTCCGTCGACCACGGCAGCGGCACCTACAAGGTCCAGTTCGTTCCGGTAACGTCCGATCACAAGGACATTGCCAACGCGCAGACGCAGACCTTCACGGTCAAGGAAGCCGCCGAGCAGCCGGATTATTCGGGCGCGACCTTCACGGCTGAAGCCGAGCACAACGGTGACGCCACGTTCGGCAAGGCCATGTTCGATGGATCTGATGCCGCGAAGGCACCGATGTTCATCCGCATCACGGAGATCTCTCCGAGCAATGCAGATGCGGGCGATCATCGCGTACTGCACCTGGTGGGTGATCACGCGCAGGACCTGAAGGTGGACGATTCGCATCCGGAGAACACGGTCCTCCGTGCTACGGATTTCGAAAACCTGCGCTGGGATGCGTCCCACAACGGGGGCGGTACCTTCAAGTTCACCGCACTGGATGGTGACATGAAGCCCATCGACCCCAGCGTGGTGCACACCGTCACGGTGACCGAGAAGGAGGCGCCCCAGGCCATCAGCCACCCGTCGCTGTTCGGTGCTTCGGAAGGTCAAGGCCCGCTCACGATCAGTGCCAAGTCGCTGGCCTACACCCCGGCCGAGCCCAGCAGCAACCTGCTGGACGACCTGCACAACCAGATCACCCCGCTGATCTGATGGCAGCCTGAAGGCCCGTCACCGTCACCCGGCAACATCGGGTGACGGCCCCGCCGGTCCGCCGGCACGACGGGACCTTCCCATGCAGCTGCAACACCGGGCTGCACCAGCCTCCAGGGGCCGCTTTCCGCAAGGGAAGCGGCCCCTTCGCTTTTTGCGCGCCGACATTGGCACGCCGCTCTTCTGCAGGTGTCGACTGTCTGTCAGAAACGGTATCCGCTTCCCGGAAAACCCACATTTTCCGCACACCCGGCGGCCCCCGGAAGCCGTCCATGCGCTGCCGGTGCTGCTGCCTCGCGGTGCGTACCAAGATTCAGGTTCGAGCATCTCACGCCTCATTCTCTGGTTGGCCTATGAACACCCTGCAACCCTCCCCTGCCTCTGCAAACACGTCGGCCCCGCTGCGGTCACAGACGAACCCTGCATCCGCAGCGGGTGCGAAGACACAGGTCACGTCACCCGTCAGCCGGAACATGCAGGCAGCCGATGACAGCATGATGCAGACCCTGGAGCGCGAATACGGCCCTCTGGGCGACTACCAGGAAGCCGTGGTGCAACAGGAAGGCGCCCGCCGTGCCGCCTGGCTGCCCACGGACGGCGCCGCCGGCGCTGCAGCAGGCGATGCCACCGCCACGCTGGGCGCGGTCGAAGCCACGGGTGAGGCTGCCGGTGCTGCCAGCGTCAACGGTGCAGCACAGGCGGCCCACGTGGCAGGCGTTCAGGCAGCCGCACCGGCGGCATCCGGTCTGGCCGTCACGCCGGGCGCGTTCGCCTTCAGCCCGATGGCGCTGGCGGGCGGTGCCGCCGCACTGGGCGTGCTGACAGCCACCGCATCCCGGGGCGAAGGCCCCATCAGCCAGGCCAACCGGCACGCCAACGAGCTTTCCCAGAACCTTCGGCCCTCCCCTGCTCCGCAGCCGGCCCCCGTGCCCACGCCCGCACCGGCGCCCGAGCCGGCGCCGGAACCTGCTCCACAACCCGCACCACAACCTGCTCCTGCGCCGGAACCCTCGCCCGCGCCTGCACCGCAGCCTGCGCCCGTTCCTTCACCTGTCCCGACTCCCGAGCCGGCCCCGGCACCTGAGCCCGCGCCGGAACCCGCTCCGCAACCGGCGCCGCAACCTGCCCCTGCACCGGAACCATCACCTGCGCCCACGCCGCAGCCTGCGCCCGTTCCTTCGCCTGTCCCGACGCCCGAGCCGGCCCCGGCTCCTGAGCCCGCGCCGGAACCCGCTCCGCAACCGGCGCCACAACCTGCTCCTGCGCCGGAACCGTCACCTGCGCCTGCCCCGCAGCCCGCTCCACAACCGGCCCCACAGCCTGCTCCCGAACCGGCTCCTGCACCCGCACCACGTCCCGTCGCACCCAGCTATGACGACGCCCCCGTGACCCGTGCGGCCCGGCACAACGAGACGGTGGAGCTGCGCGCCAGCACCTTCACCGGCAAGGATGCCGAACATGCCCCGTCCTACGTGCGCATTGAAGGCATTGAGGCCAAGGGCGCCCGCGCCGGATCGGCCGCGCTGCAACTGCGCGCCGACGACGGATCGCTGACCCCTGTTGCCGAGAACCAGGAAATTGCCGCCGCAGATTTCGGCCGTCTGGTCTGGAACAGCGCCGACAACGACGGCGGCAGCTTCCGCTTCGTGCCGCTGGACAGTGAGCGCCAGCCCTATGGGGGCGTCCAGCCGCAGACCGTCAACGTCTACGAATCTCCCGCGGTGCCGGACTACGCCAGCGCGCGTGACCCGCTGGCGGTGGCACACGACCAGACGCTGACGCTGGGCCAGGAACTGTTTGCCGGAAACACGGCCAACAAGGCCCCCGCCTTCATCCGCATCGAGAAGATCACCCCTCAGGGTGACACCGGCGCGGGCGCAGCCCTGCAGCGGGATGCCGATGGCGATGG